>BNJU01002631.1_pt1 | contig 186629 bp, 272 predicted proteins | sample 8539281 | NCBI WGS metagenome assembly BNJU01 (sample SAMD00202456, study PRJDB9452) | human saliva metagenome | isolation source: human saliva | place: Japan | reverse complement strand
TTGATTACTTATTATTTAATAATCTCAATCACCTATTATTTTAAATGAGGTGTCCTGCCGCCTCAGCAAAGCCCTTGTCCATATAGATTAGCTCCTCCGTTTGCAGGATGGCGTAAACCGATGGCGAGCAGGCTGCATTTCGCCCATCGTGTCAGCAGATTTTACGTCTACAGCGAGCATAAGGACCTACTACCACCGAGCTCAAGATGTAAATCTAACAATCGTTTTTGTATATTCCCAACCTAATTGTTGCTGCTCTTTGTCACGTAGGTGTACGGTTCGTCAGCGTTCCCATCCTTATGTGGGTGGAATGGGGAATATATTCCCATAGCAATGTATCAGGTAGGTGATACGCCTTTCCAATGATGTACTCCACCACCTGACGTGTCAGTGAAACCGTTAAAGCCGTCCTTTTGCTGTGTCCTTTCAACAGATGAGCTACTAGGGAGAACTCGTTCGTTCTAAGCGAATGAGGGTTACATCCTTCGGACGAATGGTTTTGTGCTTATCTAGCGGCGTTCTTTCTACAAAGTAATAGCAATGCCTGTAAAGCGTCCTCGCCCGATAGCCTACAGCCTCCAGCCCACCACGAAAACCTTAGCTCGACCTCATGCTCACGGCGATAAATAAGCTACTAAATTGTCTCGAGCGTACTCTGCGGTCTCCGAGCCGCTGCGCAATCTACTAAATCAGGATTAACCTCACTCCACCGGATTATGAACAAAGACTACCAGAATACTGGGAGAGCCAATCTACAAAACCGCGCACCTTCTCTACATGCCCTGTCTCCGAGGACCTAAATATTTCATCAAAGACAAGGTCTTCTCTGACTCAAATAAAGACCTTACAGCCTCCAATTTTAAATTTCCTTACGTTGTACCGATATATATCTACTATACGTTTCGTGATAATTACACGGAATTGCATGAAAGTATATAGTTATATGTACTACAATCAAGATGTCACCATCTCTAATCCGAGAAATACGGTAGCAGGGAGGAGGTGACACTATGGAAAAATCTTCTTACTCTTTTATGGTACCTATTATGACAAATGTAATTAGCTACTACACTTGTAAATTGCTCGATAGGTAGTTTTGAATGGTGATGAGCATCGGGTTATCTCCGTAATCAGATAAATAAAGAGAACCACTCAAGGACGTCCAGAGGCACTTGGGGTGGTTCTTTTAGGCTCTCTACTAATGGAACTACCTTACTACCACCTACTTATAGTACTACATTATTTTAGAGTTGTCTGTATAATTAAAGAAACCATCTAGGTATGTCGTGATCTGGGTGGTTTTCTTTTTGTGCCTCCAGTGGAGCACCCACAATCTTTAGCTACTTATAGTATACCGTAAAACAACTAAATATAGAACTCAGATTTTGTCTTCCTTCTTTTGCTGGTTGGAATTGTTCGAAGATGTGGTTCGAATATGTAACAAAAGTTAGCCGATGCTACGGTCTGTTCTTGTCGATGATGTTCACAGGGACTGATGGTTTTGTACACGACCTGGATTTGCAGATAGTACTACAACGCGATCTGCAAGGACTACGGCTTCTTCAGTATGTCATTAGCAGTAACGAAATACAACTGTTTTGCCTTCTTCGCGGCGAATGCGAGAGATTTCGTCTGCAAGTTGATGCGTGTCAGCGCATCGAGCGCCTGGTGGTTCGTCACATAAAGATAGATCAGGATCTACCGCTGGTGCACGGGCAGTGGATGCACACGTTGTTGCATGCGAGATAGTTCTGCAGGATAGCGAGTGCGAGCGCGGTCGAGGCCTACCATTTTAACGTATTTATCGATGATAGCGGGACGCTCTTCTTTGAAGCACCTGCTATCAAAGGCCTACGCTCGTAATGTGCCGCCACCGTGCGCGCACGGCAATAAGCCTGATTTTGAAATACCGTTACATATACTGAGTTGAGGGCTTTCACCTCCTCACCATCGATGAGTGATGGAACCAGATGTAACGACTCAAAAGCCACTGCCATGGCGTTTATGTGCCAGCGCGGAACCAGAAAGGGCCCTGCAGAAACCGTCAACGCCCTTTTCAATGTCTAAGTTGAGTATCTTCGCTTCAAAAGAATGGTGAGTGGTTCCCATCTTTCATAAATTCACTTGTGTGCATTGCGCGAAGTACTGCAACCAACATGAAGCCTCTGTTCTCAATACAGTTTTGTAAATCCATTTTCGATGAGGCACGCAGTCGGTAAAAGCCCAGCAAACCGATGGTCACGATAAAGCTGCCATCAAGAAGATCATTACGCGAGTTATTTCTCATATCGATGATAGGGAAGCCAGAAAGGCCTGTTTGGGGAGCCTACCATTTCTCCTGTTGCAAGGAAGATCACGCTGTACCAAGGGCGATGTGAGCCGGATGCAATGCCAGGAAATACGGCGGGCAACACGATTTTAAACGCTAACTGGCTGTTTTATGCCAAAGTTGCGCGCGCGCTTGATGTACACAGGGTCAGCAGCACTGAATAGCAGACACTGCAGAACCGCCTTGCACTGGGAAAGAACCTGCGCGATAAAGATGATAACGATGGCTGGTGCTTGACCGATGCCGAAAAGAGAGAACGATGAACGGCAGCACGCCACGGGAGGAAATCGGTCGAATGGCTTGACGATTGGATTGGTCGTGGTTCCGAAAATCCCTTGTACCAGCGAGATAGAGACCGAAAGAGAGACCGCCGGCTGGCAAATGAGATGGCCGATAAAGACGCGCACTAAAGCTATCTGCACGTATCAGCCGAGAGAACACCATCTCCGATGAGTTTCACAGCCGATCGGCACCTTATGCGGCGTTGGCAATAGCGCTTCGGTCGAAACCACGCCGGGGCGAACGGTTAACTCCGAGTGTGAGCAGGCTGCGATAGAACCCGGCACATATGTATATTTCTTCGCGGTCCCCCTCCTATGGTAACGACGATGTATCCTGCAAACTCCTGAATAGCTCGCTGGCATACTAGCTCAAATCAATATGCCGTCATGCGCTCAGTGTACGAGCGCAGTGTAACGGTCCTCTGTAAGGGCTAAATCTCCGACCAATCACTTGTGAGAACGTTCAATGTCGGATCCTTGTAAACTTTAAATATTTTGAGCAGACTAATTTCTTTTGTGACTCTGGATGCTCATTTAGGTAGTTTACCTGCATCGAGACAGGCACTGTGAAAGCTTTATGCCAAATCATGATGTTCATCCGACAGATGAGCCATTAAACACGAGGGCACATGTATATTGTCATGCCAGAGATGGTGGGATCTTCGAAGACCTTTCAGTTCCCATTTCCAAGGGCTAGAAGGCCAAATGGTACAGCTACACTATGCCAACAATTTGTCCTACAGCCAGTGCAGAAGAAGCATTTCTGGAGGAGCTCATTTCAACGAGTTGCACATCTTTTCGATGAGACCAGCTTTCCTCTAGCATAAGATTTACGAGAATGAGTAGATTGCTTGCGAGGGATAGCAAAGGAGTTTGCCTTTTAAGTCGTGAGCGGAGTTAATATCCTTGTTGACGATAATGATCTTACCTTCTGTGTGACCCTCGTGCTTTATGACAGCATTGTACATGTCAATGCCTCACGACCTGTACACCCTAACTCAGCAGTGCCGATCTGAGCATCTGCCTTGCCTGTATTTTAATGCATCCATCGACTCTGGCCAGATCCATATTTAGCAAAGCTCTACATGTGCAGGACCATCTGCTGTTTCTGACTCTTTTGTGGCACGTACCGGCAATGCATGGGTGGTGGTAAATACGCTACGCGTACGGTCTTGCTTTAATTCTTGAGCCGTCTTTAAGGTTTGGTGATCTCGCAGTAACCATAGGCTATGCGACCATGTACCAACAAGGCTACTCGATGATTAGATACCAAGTTTTCTTGCGCTTTCCTCTCCTGCCTCTACATAGCAAGCGTGACACATGTCTTTCGCACTTTTCTAAAACTTCTAGATGAAATATGGTTTTCCGAACACCTCGTTCAAACTGACATTTATACCCTACTATATCAGTAATGTATTAATTCTGTCAATAAAAACATGGTAATATGGCCAAATTGGTATTGATTATCGAGGTGCGAGAAACATCCTATATACTCAAAAATAGAGTAGCACACGGATGCTACCTGGCTGCAATCGTTATTACTTGTTAGACTTGCTTGTTAGACTTACTTGTTGAACTTTACTTGTGCTTCTTACTTGAATATGGTCTCATTCAATGCACTTATACCTCTGATGTACCGAAACTTCGCTGATTCTGATACGATCGGGTAAATGGAGGATTGACGGAAGACTGACCCAATTTCTCCTCCTTTGGACGATTAACATTACAGGTTTACCAGGTGCGATAATCTTGATAAACTCCTCTTCGTGACTTGTTCATAAGATATTTCTTTGACCATTCAGCGCGCGTTTTCAATTTATCTCCGATCATCCCATCGTGACTTTCATCACCGTTGATTTTGATAATCTTTTATGACCTGTATAGTATCCCAGTTGCTGTGCCTATAGCCATGTAATAGTAGTAACATCGCCATCGCTTAAGAAGCTGCTGCTGGTGCTACATCAATACTACTGGATTTGTTTAATAAAGTGGCTCAAAGCCTTCTACACAACAACGATAGGACCTCACCATCGTACCAAAGGACGATAATAGTGACTAAACGATAGCCTCGTCTTGTAAACCATGCCATGAAGCATAGTAATTGCCGCTATAGCCACCACTACGTAGAGCAAGATATAAGCACGGGCGAAGAATGTTCCCGCTACATAGGCAAGCCACAACAGCAACGTCGGCCCCACAATAATCCATTTTAAAGCTCTAGACTTGCCTTTGCAGACTGCGCTTCTGCCCGCCCATGGCACCATGCCTTTTACTAAATGGAACGAGGCCAACAAGGTATAAAGGGATGTTTAGTATGCATCCAAGGTATAGAGATAAAACTAGTACCCACCACGAGTCATATTATCGATACAAACCTGTATGACGTTGTTTTAAACCATCGATACACGTAAATAACGGCGTCCACGGCATAGAAGCGCCGGGAAAGCTAGCCAGATAATGCCACCAAACATTATCTTCTGGATGCTCAGTTGTGTGGCACGCGTTACATTGTGAACCTAAGAAACCATCGATAAAATCTTGGCCGTGAACACTGTGCATGTACGCATACGCACGGGAAAGCAGACTGCACAAAATGCTAAAATACCACGCCAATCAAGATGGCTTTCACCCATGGACCAAGAAAGCGGTTGATGCCTGCAAGACAGTAATATCATCCTGGCAAGACAAGTGCTACAGGGCCTTTGGTGAGTACACCTAGCCCTGCAATCACATAAGCTACAATCATAGCATATGGTTCTGTTCACCATCCCCTTATGGGGTAAATCATGACCATCAACGTCAGTGCAAGCAACACCACTATCCGTAATAATGCCGCGAGCTACGGTCCAGAACACTGAGAGATGTGCCTGAACAGAGACCGCCGATGAGCTGACACTTACCGCTTCAGGTGCGATCGATTGATACATGGTCGCTACTGACAAAGCGCCGAAAAGATAGCACTGGTAGACGAACCCAGTCGGCGATACCAAAAGTTTTAAAAACTAAGGGCGATCAAAGCCAATAAATCATAATCGGTTTTGTCGTACCAATAGCGTACCATAAATTTGAGAGACGGTCAATCACCAGAAAGAACCATTTCCTTCGCGGTTAACGCGTAATTAGATTCAACAGGATCGGTAATAGGCAACATATTGTTGCCGACACATGTAGAACACGAAACCACACAATAAACATGACTGGTGTTAAGCGAGAGAGTTTCGCAAGGCCCCTCACTTATCGACGATTGCGATAGTATTTAAAGCCCAGTATCTCGGGCTATAATAACAAACACAACAACTCATAACAATCAAAATTCAGTGTATTCGATAAGATCTTGTAATTTTCACCAAGTATCTTGCCAGGTGGCAAAGCAAAATCGTCAAAGGGAATCGTGCCAAGAACTGTCCAAATAATGAAGTGCCACATTGGATGGCGTGCCTACCTACCGGAAGAAAATGAGGTACAGACACCAGGTAAAGGCGACCGAGAATGCAGTACTCCGCCGTATTGAACTTATCTGTCCTGTAATTCAAATTTATGTTCGTAAGAATACATATTTACCGTATTTTTAATAATGAGGACGACCACATATTCACCCATCAGTAGGATAATACAGGCCAACAATCCCATCAAGTAGCTACCGACCATCGTCGTATGCATATCAAATACGCCTGGCAATCAGACTATCACTGCAGTAAGGACGATTTCACTAGGAATAGGAATGGTAGCATTTTCCCAAAACCTTGCAATAAACATGGTACATAGCCATACGTTTCCATAAATGAAAATAATATATTCCGCTGTCCCCTTTTTAATCCCCATATGGGTCCATTATGCACAGAATGGGCATGAGTATTTTCATCATTACCATACCTGTTCGGTATGCCTTATATTTTACCATAATAAAAGGCCCTCACCACACAGGTGAAAGCCTACCATTTAACTATATGCGGTTATTGCAATTCAGTAGTTTGAGTTGTTGCTTCACGAGCCGTAGTAAATCTCTGACAGGTTTCATCACCAGAACCAAGTTACTTTTGCTGTTGGCTACAGCGCATTGGCCGCTGTTTTGCATCTTGTAAAAGTAGTTCCACGAGCACTAATTGTGACTGACCATGTGCTTTTACCACCGACCATCGAAAATGTAAGATATACAACGCGTTTTTCCGCCATGTGGGCGCCTCCTTTCACGTTTCATAAAACAAGTTCTCCAATTTGATAGAATAGGATGATCTTTTGTAGCTCTATTAGCTCTGTAACTCATAATTCTGTAATTACACAGTACGCTCCAGATTAAATATATCTATCTACGATTCATATCAATGAGATGAGATGATGTGGACTTTTGGATTGCTACACCCTTTTACGACTATGTAAGGATGTACAGAATCAGCAATTTAGGATGTGTTTGGAGCACCTAAAACAAGAATATGTAGATAATCTACAATTAATGTCCTAAAGATAGCTTGGTGACGCGGACCACGTCGGACAGGCTAGTGGTCGCCTGAGTGCCAGCGCAGCTACCAACGGTTTCACATTATCGTCGGACGCTTCTTCTGCAACACGTGTATAGGTTACGTCTTTGTACTTCGGCGCATCTTCCGGTGCCGATGTTAAACTGCTAACGCAATTTAGTGCGTTTTAATGTGCCATCGTATCACCTCCCTTTCACCTCTTATGTTCCTGGGGTCCCCTTCGACAAACCCCTGGCTGTGAATTGAAGATGATTTTGGTAAAGCCGGTGAATTATCATTGCAATTCCTTATTAACAAGCAAAAAGGACCTTTACTAGTACTAGTTATATATGAGATATAAAACTAGTTTCCGTAAAAGTCATATACCTCTCAGCCTATAATCAATGTAATAATAAGCGATTAAGTTATAAGTACTATATTATAAGTACTATGTTATGAGATGCCATGTTATATGTACTATTCAGTTAAAATTTATTCGGTTTTCAAGGACAACATAAAGTCATAAGCTTTAACAGCTGCTTCTGTATCTACAAAGTGGAATGGGTTTAACATGCGGCAGAATTTAAAGAGATATTCATGTTTACGTAGAACTTCTTTTACGTGTAACACTGCATCGCGCGCCGTGCGAGCTGAGCTATAGCCATTCATCATGGCATATAGATGAGGTCATCGGTAGATTATCTTCACGCAAATAGCTATGAGCAAAGGTAATCAAATCCCACCCTTGAGGGGTTAATTCTGGCCAACGACGACTATTCTCCCAATCTAGTAAGGTAATCTTATCTGTTTCTGGATCATAGGTAATATCACGCATGGCAGGACGCCCATGAGATAAACCATAGTCATGTAACTGACCTAAGGTCTTCCCAAATATATAAAAGATATGTGTTACCATATCATCCAAAACTATCGTCATCAGGATGTTGCGCAGGCAATTGACTATAATAAGTTAAAAAGTATTACCACGCTGGTAACAGTAACAAAATGTTCTCTAAAAGCCTGCAATCGTAGGTGCTACAGCAACGCTGTGTATTCACAAAATTTTATAAAACTCATAATCAAAAAGAAGCTCTAGGGGCTGGCTTAATCCAACTAGAGCGATTATTACTAATATCTTGTTTTACATAATATTTTTGGTTATTAAATTCTACAGGAAAAACACGATGGTCTTTCTCTTGATCGATCATCCGATCGATATATTCTAATAGCATATCATTCATTATATCCTCCTGTGTAACTAGCACTTAATATTAAAAATCCCTTTTATATAATCGCTCAATCAAAGTAGACGTTCTATATACAACGAATCTCCCAATCGTATAGGTTCTACATTACAAGCCTAACATTATTGTGATTTATGAACTGGCGCTATATATAAGTCATTGCTCATATAAGTGTATACAATCAATATGCTCATTATACTATAATTCTCAATTGATATCAAATTAAAATTTTATTTATAAAACTAGTATTTTAATGAAAAACCCTAGCCTAAGCTGGGGGTTCTTCTAATGATATGATAATAGGTTTTTAGATATGAGGACAATGCTAGGACCAACTGGGGTCACGTCCTAAATCAAAGCGAATTAACCTACGAATTTAGTCACTCTTTGCAGTGTCGGTTAAGTGACGTTTAGGCATACCCATTTCATCGGGGAGATGCCCGAAGCAAGACCCACTAATTGGGACATGTGCAAGATGTGGCATATCTTTGCCGCCAACGAACTTCTTTAGCTTCTTTTTGGAACATATCAAGTTGCATTTGGCAAAGTGGGCAAGGAGATTTACTACGCAATCTGCGCCTTCTGTGTTGCATCTTTGTTGATGGAGCCAGTCATTTCACGTACGGAATCATGTGCAGGGGTATGCAGCATGGAAACCCGCATGACAATCGAGCTTACGGGAGAGTCGATTGGTGTGGCACCGATACTGAAATCAAATCTGCTAAGGATGTAGGCATTTGATAATCTTCGAAGCCCAATTCAGTTTGAGGACGAAGAATATGGCAACCATAGTGTTAGCTACACGTAAACCAGTTAAAGGTTTAACAGCTTTTAACTTTTCAATTTGTCCAAACCGTAATCACGGATCAATACCCGCAAAATGAGTAATATCAAGTTGTACCGCGGTATTGTTTTACCGATTTGACTAATATTAACTTCGTTCTTTTCTTTTTCGTTTTTATCAAGCTCGTTTTAGCTTCGAAAAGCATCAAAAGTACAAGTGTTACATACAGTTAAAGGTTCAAACCTTTTTCTTCTGCTAATGCAATGTTACGTGCGTTTGTAGCAAGTGTAATTTCTGGAGCGATATCTTGAACGTGGGACGCTATGCGACAGTCCAGCCAGTCAAAGCTCTTCCAACTCGATGCCCTAATTTTTAGCTAGCAACTGTTGCTAAGTAATCTTCTTTAGCGGCGCTTTCAAGAACGCAACCTGGGAAAAATGCGTATTTCATTATTTGCTTACCTCCTCAGCTGCTTTCATAAGTCTGCGAACACCATCAATACCATTTACAGGTTTTTGAGGTACTACAAGTTCAAATGGATTGATTTTGCTGTGTTTTCCTGAGCGTAAAGCATAGAATAGCATGTAGCGGAATCAACAACGCCATCAATTTCAGCTCATAGATACTTCTTTCAAGCGACCAGTTTTGTGAGGTCGTCTTTGAAAGCAACCATAGCGAACGCCTTTGCTGTTAGTAAGACCAGCTTTAGTAGCTTCTTTACGCAAGTTAGAAATATCCACAGCAGGTTTTAAGTGTTTAGGACAACGGGAGATACAGTTCATGCAGTGAACGCATTTCCAAAGACCGTTGTCGAATGCAGGTTGAATGTGAGCCATAGGTGCATCATCACGGCTATCCAATACGAAACGGTTAGCTTTTGTGAATACATATGGTTCTAAAGTCGTCTTCGCATGAGCAGTCAATTTGTTACATTCAGATGCAGCAACTCGCAAAGGATACATTCTGTACCAGCAACGAATTTTTTGAAATCAGCTGGAGTTTGGCGAACAATTTTGTCACCTTCGTTGAATTCAGCTTTAAGGAAGATCCAAGGAGCAACCAATTTCAAACGATCAACTTTTGCTTCCCAGTCAACAACTAAGTCGCGGATAACGCGGAAGTTGCCGATTGGTGCAATGTCAATTCATCAGTACCATAACGTTCTGTCAATTCGTCGATTTTAGCTTCAATGACGTTGCTTCGCCATTTACGCGAACGAACCCTATGCTAAACTACTGGAACGACAATTTGCCAAGAATGTTAATGTTGGATCTTGAGTGTCTTTAATTTTTGAAGGCCCCAAAAGAATTGTACGGTCAGCTTCATAGTCGAATTTGAAAGTCTGTACAAACGCGCGACCTTGTTGGTAACGGTGGATATGATAGGTGATTTGTCTCATCTTAGTACTTCCTTTCTTGTGGTTCGTATTTAGTGAACACTACGTCGCGTTCAGTCAATTCGTACTCGCCGTTAGCACCCAATTTGATCAAAGAGTGTTTTAAGTATCTTTCATCATTACGTTTGGATGGTCTTCGGATATGACACCACAGATTCACGACGGTGTAAAGCGCCCTAGCAATAGCTTTTCGCTACTGTTAACAGGAACCGATTTCACAATGGTTTACGAATGCCATATTGTTAAGTACGTTCAGGGTCACCTACATAACAGGTTTGTAATCTTCCATCAATTGGTCGATTTCTTTTATAATGCTTCAGTGATACCTTGCTCGTTACGGAAGATACCTACTTTTGATACATTTACATCAGCCAATGTCATGATTTCAACTACGGGACAGTGCATACAGTAGTTACTTCGGTGAATTTAGCTTTCCCAAGCTTTAGCGATTGCGGCCAATTCTGCATCTGACGTTGGGTTGTTCATGTGTTTCAGCATAGTCTGCTTTGCGCCAACTTTCGGATACTTTGCCGAATACTACGCCGTCAGCCAGGGTTACCACCTAAGCGGTTAGCACCGTGGATGGAGATACAGAAGCTTCGCCGGAGGGAGAACAAACCAGGCGCTTCATGCAAGTTTTGTAGTCCATCATCGATACCACCCATTGTATGGTGACATGTTGGACGAATAGGTACTGGTTGTACTAATGGATCGCAATGTTCGAAAGTCATAGCCAAGTCACGGATACCATGAAGTTTTTCGATGATAACTTCAGGACCTAAGTGACGAAGGTCAGCTACTACGTATGCGTTAAGACCAGAACCGAAACCACGACCTGCAGCGATTTCATCTTCGATTGCTTTCGCTACAACGTCACGGGATGCCAATTCCATTTTGTTAGGCGCATATGTTTTCATGAAACGTTCGCCTTCGCATTAAGAGGTATACACCTTACACGAACCACTTCAGACATCAAGATACAGTACGACCAAGACCAGTTGATGGATTGGATCATTTCCATATCTTTCAATGCATTACCAGCGCGAATCTGCTGCCATACCATCGCCTGTAGAAAGGAATGGGTTTGTAGTACGAGTCCAGAATATACGACCTGCACCACCAGTAGACAAGATAATTGCTTTTGCTTTAATTTGCTCTACTTTACCTTCTTTCATGTTCCACACAACTGCGCCACCAACGTGACCGTTTGCGTCTTTAACAAGATCTAAAAGGTACCATTCTTGTAAGAAGTGTACGCCTTCTTTCAAGCATTGTTCATAAAGTAGTGTGCAAAATTATGTGACCAGTTTTATCGCAGGTAGCAGAGTACGTGGATAAGATTGATCACGCAGTTACGTTGAGCAATTTTGTTTTTGCTCTGTACGAGAGAATGGAGCACCCATGTGGTCCATTTCAGGGTACGCCTTCTGGACAACGAGAGAAGGAATTCGATCGCATCTTGGTCACCAAGATGAGTCGAGAACCTTTACTGTCATCGAAGTATGCGTTTTCCAATAGTATCTTCAGTCGCTACGTTGTTCAACACTGCATTGGCACCACCTTGTGCCATTGCTGTTGCTGAACAGGTTGGGAAAATTTTAGTAATAAAGAGCTACTGTTTAAGCCTTTGCGACGACCAACTTCAAGAGTAGCGCGTTGACCAGCGCCACCGCTACCTACTACTAGAACATCAAACTGTTCCATAGTGACCTCCTCATAACTACTCTATTAATAAAGAAAAAACTTGTTAGACTATCTCATTTCAAAAACTTATAAAAATTTTGATAACCTAATCATTTTTCTTTCAAGAAAAACCTCATACTATGCGATTTTTCTTATTTCTTACCCTATAATTATAGAGACATTTTTAGTCATGTCTAAACCCTATTATGCATAATTAATTTTGATTAATCTAATTGATAATTTATTTCACTTAATGTTTTTAGGTAAAATTATGAGATTGTAATATGAATAATTTCCACAAGAACTTAAAGGATATTACGAAAGTAGTTCGGTTCCGAAAATTTTTGTATATTTTATTTCTCCTAACACATATGCGATTCCCATAAATACTAGCTTTTTACTTTATCTCAACTATTCATAATAATTAATATCCGTTAAATTCCTACTAAAAACTACCTCGAATTTAACCATCGAAAGTCATCGGTTTTTCACCCATAACAAGTATTTATCTCTGTGATAATAATTATCACTAGTTTTTTAGTGATTTTCTTTTCACATCATCCAAAAATCACTAAAATCTTAGTCATCTATGCGCATACGGCAATCTTCGATATAGTTCATCTTCATTCATTAGTAGAATTCATTAACTTTCAGTATTTCACCATTTTTGGGGCTCCAAAACATGAAGAATAGCTTATAAACTGCATAGACATTCATCTTTTTGCTCATTCCCATTGTATAAGGTATGATAATAGATAAATAAGTTATATAATATTATATATGAATCACCTTTATATGGTGTTGTAGCTTTCACAATAAAAGAAAAGCTTATATATAATGACTATATTATAGTAGTTGGAGAGCTATATATTTAACTCATACATAAGGAGAACAGAGAATGAAAATTTTTGCTTGTAGAAGACGAAGAAATGCTGAATGGCATTACAGCTAAATATTTGCGTGCTGAGAATATGACTGTTGATACATGCTTCAACGGTCAACAAAGCGATTGATTATGTTAACACGTCCAGCTATGACGTTATCGTAATGGACATTATGATGCCAATCCTCGACGGCATTAGCGCTCTTGCACAAATGCGTAACGATGGCAATACAACACCTGTGTTGTTGTTAACAGCAAAGATTCCTTGCAAGATAAAGTAACAGGCCTTAACACTGGCGCTGACGACTATCTCGTAAAACCTTTTGATCTTGAAAGAAATTGACCGCTCGTATTTATGCATTGGCTCGCCGTAACGCGCGTCATGCACAAAACGACATCCATGTTGGTCCTCTTACTATCAATGTTCCACAACGTACAGTTAAACGCGATGGCGAAACGATTACATTGACAGCAAAAGAATTCGACCTCTTATTCTGTCTAGCAAGTAACGAAAATATCGTATTGTCCCGTCAACAAATTCTTGACCATGTTTGGGAATATGATTATGAAAGCTACTCTAACCTCATCGACGTATACATTAAAGATTTGCGCAAAAATCGATACCGATGAGAATGTAAAAACTCATTCAAACAGTTCGTGGAGTAGGTATGTCCTCAAAAACTGAAAAACTAACGATCCCCACCGGGATTTGGACACCATGTCTGGAGCGACCACCGATTTATTCAATCAGTGCCCCTCAACCTAAAATTATGTCTTGGTATACCATCTTTTTGCTTATCATTTTGATGGTTGCTTCCGCATGGATTTATGCATATCACATGAATCCGATAACAAGAAGTGCGAGAACGTTTTGCATGACAAGCGATGATTATAGTTACGGATATTCGAAAGTTTTAAACCCTATCAAGATAATACATTCTTCTTCGTATCCACCCAAGACTGGTTATATTATTAAAGGCGCCTACCGGATGGTTTTCCTAATCAAACAGTCCTTTCCTTAGGACAGGGTTGGAGAAATCGCTGTTGGTGATGACACCTTCTACTACGATACACGGTTAACGAACCGAATTATCGTGGTATTTTGCGTGCCGTTACAAAGGTAAAAACAGCGTCTAAAAGACTGAAAACCTTTTATACAGCTTACTATTAGGAAATATCATATTCTTGCTGATTTTCCTCACTAGGTGGTTATCTATTTATCAAGAAAGGACTTAAACCAGTCCGAACCTTGACCAAAACAGCTAAAGTTATCGGTAAGAACAACGACTTGAGCCGCCGTATCGACATTCCACCGCGCACTGCGAAGGATGAAATCTATGAACTAATCTACATTCAATCGCATGATTTCAGGTCTTGAAAGATTCTTCAAACCGTGAAAGACAGTTTAGTTCTGACGTTTCGCACGAGTTGCGGACACCGATTGCGGTTATTAAAGCAGAAAGTGAATTTGCTTTAAAATATGGACGTACCGAAGACGATTTGCGGGAAGGTTTGACACATATCTTAGAACAAGCTAAGTTTATGACAAATCTCGTGAGCCAATTGCTTGATGTGGCTCGCTTGGAGAATGCACAGATCTTACCTTCGCCCCTGTAGATGTATCAGGGATGCTTACGAATATGGTTCACGACTATACTCGACTTTGTAGAAAAACACAGAAAAGCAAATCACCATAACATCTCAAATTGATCCAAATTTACGCATGACGGCTCACGAAGTATCCTTGCGTCGAGCTATTACAAACTTAGTGGATAATGCTATTAAGTTCACAAATACTACCATCGATATTTCAGCAAAACTCGTAAATCATGAACTCGTTATTACCGTGTCAGATAATGGTATCGGTATCGAGCAAGAAAACCTCGAGCACATTTGGGACCGCATGTATCAAACGGAACAATCCCGTAATAAAAAATCAAATCACGGTATCGGCCTCGGCCTGTACTTTGTTAACAAAGTTATTAGCTTGCACCACGGCAAAGTAACAGCCACTAGCGAACCTCAGGTAAAAACTACGTTTACCGTGCGATTACCGTACAATCAAAGTGAAGAATAAACTAAAGGGACTGACCAATGGTCAGTCCCTTTGCTGTTATCTAATTTTATCCTACAAATTGTTGCCAGAATGGCATGTACACATATTCTAGGAATGTCCACACGAGCAGACCCGCTATAGCACCGACGATGGCGCCGTTGATACGGATCCAGCTGAGGTCGTCCTCCACCTTAGATTCGATGAAGTAAATAAACTTCTCTGTGCTAAGGCCTCCGAGCACTTGGCGGATAATCGTTTCAATGAGATCGTAGCCTTGTTCAAGGACATAGATACCTATATCGTGTAATGTAACTTCAATACGGTTTCTAAGGTCTTCAGATTGACCGTATACGGTCCACAATTCAAGGGCGATATTAACTAATACTTGAGCTGGTGTTTCCCCATTTTCATCCCCTACGAGTAATAATTCCTCTACATACGGGCATAAATGGTTTTCAATGACAGATTCCCAGTCTTGTTCGCGAATCCAACGCTCCCATGCTTCATCGAGGGCATTACAAACTTCGCGATTATCTTCAATATTGCGAATTGGATCTACCCATTGACGAAGCCATGCAGTCCGTTCAGGACTATTTGGTCGCTTCCAGTTCTCAAGCATAGCATAGGCTTCTTGAACGATAGCCTGTGCCAACTCATGGTAGTTCACCACATCGGTCGCTTCAGACATGGAGATGAGGAAATCAGACCAGAAGCCTTTTCTCTTTTTCTTATGAGCCTCTTCTGCTACGACTGCCGTAAGCCATGTCACCATAGCCGGATGGTTGATACGTTCTTGAATTACGTTCAATACCTGTACAACCATGCCTTCGTAGCGATTATGTTCACATAAATCGAGCAATACGTGTTTTAACACAGGTACGAGAGAATGTTTTTGAAGCAAACCGCGAATGCGTTTTGCCCCCCACTGTGCCCATTCTTCGCTCGTTTGAGATTTCCATAATAGATGCAACCCTTGATGGATTACAAGACGCGCTGCCCGTTGTCCTTCCGGTGATAGCAAGAATTTTTCAAACAATGGAACAAATTCCACATTAGTTTAATAATACCTTGCAACGATCCTTGGTAAGCATCTTCGTCTCAACCAGCTTAATAACACCATTGATAAGGCGATCTTTATTTCTTGGAATGAGCGCCGTATGGTATGGGAAACCGAGTGGCTTACGGAACAAAGCAGTTACGGCAAACCAGTCGGCCACGCTACCGATAAGGGCAGACTGCACAGCCCAATAAAGCGGCTGGTACCAGCTTTCAGAACCAGAAAAAATTGACCTACGAAAGCAAAACAGTACAATAGAGCAGTCAAACCAAGAATACCGTTTGCACGTCTGCAAGGTGAGGATTTCAAATAGCTAATCATTTGAGCACCCCTCTACAAAAAATGGTCAAGCCGTAGAAGATCCGCCTAGGATAGCCCCTACGAGAGAGCCGTTAATACGAACCATTTGAAGGTCATAGTACATCTTGCCGCGTACGATTTGGGTAATTTCCTCAGGTGAATAGCGAGATAGTTCCTGCCCCACCACCTTATCGATAAGAGGTTCAATTTTTGTAACCACGGAATGCTACGAAGCAAGAAGAACCGTTCAAATGGCGCCTGCTTATCTGGATTCAACAAGATTTCCGTACCGAGCACATTAAAGCGGTCGATAACGATGTCCATGAGGCGATTCCAATCCACAGTATCGCCGTCGATGAGCTTTGCTTCCCATTCTTCGAGAACCATTCGGATCCATTGGTCTTTATGTTCCTCGATAAATGCTTGCCATTCCTTATTCGTTTCCAAATTATTGAAGAATCGAATCGTCATGGCCCCCATACGTAACGACCTAGCGCAGAATCAATGGACTCATTTTTCCTTCAAAAATTGAACAGCCTTTTTCTGCACCGTTTCCACCAATCGTTCTGGTGAAAGCCCATCCCCACCAAAAGGCACTAGCCAGTTCGCGGAAGAAGTCCTTCGTATGGTTTTCATAATGTCTAGCATGACGCGATACAAATAAGGGTACACCTGATTCGATGCGATAACACGCTGACAGGTACGGTTAAAGTAGAGCCAGAAAAATACTTGCTGTTTGGCGTTCTAACATGCGCTGGCCAAACAAGATAACGAGAGCGTCGCCTTCCAGTTCATAACACCTTTATAAACAGCCTTGTTGATTTCTTGACGCATAGGCTCAATATCCATATGGGATAAGACTTGATTACCTACACCGTACAAGATTTCTTTAATCTGACCTTGTCCTACATCACTCATGCCGTATTCGATAATACGGACCATTACGCGTTCTTTTTTGATAGCATAATACATCTGCGGCACGCGTAGCAACTCTTCACTGAGCATGGTACGCCCAATTTGAATGAGGCGCTCCTTGCTACGTGGCAAGATGGCTGTCTTAAAGGGAATACCCAAAGGCTTCGTAAAGAGTGCCGTTACCGCATACCAGTCCGCCAAGCCACCAATCATGGCAGCTCCAGATACGTGCATGATAAACGCCCAGAACGTATCCTGTCGTTGTGGATATGCAATTAAAAATATAATAGCCATGACAACCAACAGGGTGGTTGCCACTGGTTTAGTTTTCATCATCACTTGATCCTAACTTACTGAATTACGTATATAGACTCTCCCCATATAACGTAGTGACCTCTATTGTCACGGACTTTCACAAACCACAAACGGTGAAAGTAGATTTAGAATGTGCATTCATCTCCATCTTTTTGAGGCGCCCAAATCGGTACATCTCCAAAGAGGGCCTCAAAATACACGGACGGAGTCCATAATGGACCATTTAGATGCATCGGAATAAAGGCTTTTTTCACGTCTACGCGGCGTAAAAACTCAATCGTGCCCCACTCCATAGTGACTTCGAGACGATTATCCACAGGAACATCGCCACATCTACAGACAAGCCTTCCAGCTCCTTAAACTCACGCCAAGCCATACGCTTCGCATCTGCATTATTTTCTGGTGTATCACCAAGCCAATGCCACCAGTTGAGGTCGCCTGCATGGAAGATAGAATCAGAGTCGATGTTAGCCGTATTTATCTTTACGTAGAAAGAACCGCCTTCATCGGTGCTACCATACATATGGATGCCTACATCATCAAGCGTGGCATCTTGGCCAGGGCGCAGGGTAATACATTTTCTTCACCTTGCCCTCTAATGGGTACATCTTGATGGCAAATATAACGAGTTTGAGGACCATCAAACTCCGTAATAGACGGATTGAAGTGGTCCCCATGAGTGTGGCTCACAAAGAACCAAAGCTCACGACCTCGTTTAGCTAGTGCCAAACTATATTATTAGGATCTTTATAATAATCAAATACATAGCAACGCTTGCCATCATCTACGACAAAGCCACTATGAGCTAAAAAGTAACATCTAACATTATTATCAATACCTCTAGTTTATTGAGAAATTTATATCATTCGTATTGTTTATTATACCATATTTTTTTATAAAGACAGGGCATAAACATCTTACATTACTATATACGCAAAAAGAACCGCTAGTTTTCTAACCAACGGTTCTTATTCTTTACCCTACTAAGGACTCGACCAAACGGACACTTTTTAAGAAATAAGGGGTATTATAAAATAAATATACGTATCTCCTCAACATTTAGCCATCTATAAAAATTATAATAATGTTTTTAATAAAAAGCTTCCATTTCTTTCGGTTTCACAACAGGCTCGAAGCGCCTCTACTACATTACCTTTTACGATCTATAACAAACTTAGTAAAATTCCACTTTACCTCATCGTCTTTTAAATAGTTAGGATCAATGCCATTGAGATAGTCTGTAAGCATTTCTGTCTTATCACTAGGTGGGAACCCTTTAAATGGTTGTTCTTTAATCATATATTTGAATAGGTCTAAGGCACTTTCATCACGCACATCAGATTTCCCCATCACAGTAAAAGTAACACCATAATTCAATTTGCAGAAGGATTGGATTTCGTTATTAGAACCAGGTTCTTCTTCCCCAAATTGGTTAGACGGAACAGCAATAATTTCTAGACCTTGGTCTTTATATTTCTTATAAAAGCGCCTCTAACCCATCATATTGATGAGTAAAACCACATTTACTCGCCGTATTAACAATAACAAGCACTTTACCATCAAAGTCTTTTAAGCTTTGCTCTTCACCAGCTTTATTGAGTAAAGAGTAATCATATACCGTCATGATATGCCTCCTAAAAATAGAGTGTATTTGCACTTTCACAAGGACAAATACACTCTATATAACTACCCTAGATAGAGCTTTAACATATTACAATTATTATACTAAAAGTTTTATTAACCGATACTATCCAATAATGTTTTCACGTCATAGCCAAATTTAGCTGTTGTTTCAGCGACAGTTTTTCTGCCATTCTGTAGGGTGCTGAGCCATCCTTTTCAAGGAAGAATCCAGAGTCAAGATAGCGGATAATAATATAGTTGGAGTCTTTTTGATCAAAGCCATTACCGCGACTGAAGTCGATGCCATGACCTGTATTACGCGTTACGATAGCCTCCAACAAAGGTAATGTGATGGCATTCAATGTGATTTTCATATCAGGAGAATCAAAAATCTTTTTAAGGAAAGAGCTAGGCTTTTCTTCTTTATATACTAAAAGCTTGCTAATCGTGCCATTAGATGCACATACTACGCGACGGATATCTTTAATAGAATATCTCCCTACCATTAGAAATAACGCCGTTTTTAATGGTAATTTCTCGTTACCCATAAAGGAAGAGTCTAATGGCAACTGAAGAGTATCTAAGTTCGCAGGGAAAATCTGCGGTCAATTTATGACGCGCAAATGCGGCAATAATTGCTTTTGTTTCACGAATGTTGTGACCAGCATTAGATTCTGTACGGTCCGTATCTAAATCTTGGCCTTCCATATTTTTCCAATTGTGATCTCTAAACATAATCGTATAGTTACTGTTTGAATTTAGATATCTTGTAAGATATAGCTCATTTACATCTTCAAAATCAATGTCAGTTATAACCTGTCCATTTGCATCTTTGCAAAGTACACCATTGTAAACTAATAGTTAAGGTACGATCAGAACCTTCAAAAACAACAGGGATTTGTGTCGAATACAGAAATCATAGCCTCTCCTTTTTACGACTCTAAACACAATTACACTTGTACAGATCAAAGTGCATGCACTCAATACATTGATTAAATATATTGATTAAATATATTAATCAAATACTATCAACAATCATACACTTCTATATAATTTTTAACAACTACTATATTTTTCTCACACTCTATATTCTAAATTATCTGACAAACACTACATAAAGCTTTCACCAATATATTTACAAAAAGATATGTTTACAAAAGATATATTTACAAAGATATATTTACAATAGATATCAAACAATATCTGTATAAAGCAAAAAGCTGATTCCGAAAAATCAGCTTTTTATATTCATTGAATCGTTCAAATGAAGTTATTGTGGAAATTAGATGCTTTCAACAGCAGTGATTAAAAGCAACCTCTACAATGTCTTGAGCGAGCAACCGCGGGAAAGGTCATGGATAGGAGGACCAAACCTTGAATCAATGGACCAATAGCTTCAGCGTCAGCGAAGCGTTGAACCAATTTGTAACCAATGTTAGCAGATTGAAGATCAGGGAAGATCAAGATGTTAGCTTTACCAGCTACCTCAGAGCCAGGAGCTTTTCTTTCTGCTACGGAAGGAACGATGGAAGCGTCAATTGTAATTCGCCGTCGAATTTGAAGTCTACATTACGTTCTTTCAAGATGTTAACAGCTTCTACTACTTGTCTACTTCTGGAGTGGAAGCGGAACCTTTAGTGGAGAAGGACAACATGGATACGCGAGGATCAGCCATGCCAACAACTTTGCGAGCTTTTTCTACAGTGGATTCTGCGATATCAGCTAATTGTTCGCTAGTTGGGTTAGGCAATACGCCACAGTCGGAGAAGATGAGTACGCCATCATCACCATATTCTTTTTTATTTGTGAACATAACCATTGTGGAAGATACAGTTTTAAGGCCTGGTTTAGTACCTACAACTTGATGTCACGACGCGCAATACGTTTGCAGTTGGAGTTGCAGAACCAGCAACCATGCCATCTACTTCGCCAAGACGAACAAGCATAGCGCCGAAGAATAAGCAGTCGCCTTTCATAGTTGCATCAGCTTTTTCAGGAGTCATACCTTTTTGAGCGCGCAATTCTACGAATGTATCAACCATTTCTTGGTAACGAGCGTAGTTAGCTGGATCGATGATTTCAGCACCTTCGATGGATACGCCAACAGCTTTAGCAGCTTCTGCGATTTCAGCTGGGTTACCTACTAATACAGGTGTGCAGAAACCTTCTTTTAAAATAGTTTCAGTAGCTACCAAAACGCGTTCGTCTTGGTACTCTGGCAACACGATTTTTTTACCTAATGGTTTTACTTGGTCTTTTAATTTTTGAATTAAATCCACGATTTTTGCCTCCTTAACATTGGCATTACGCCATATCAATACTATTATTATAGCAAGTTAACGGGTCTCTAACAACCATTCTAGAACATTTCGTTGTTGAATTCCGTCATAATTTGCATTTTTATTTAGTTCATCTAAGGTAAGCAAAAACTTAGGATATTGATCATTGATAGCCTCCAGAGGCGCGAGTTCACGATTTAACGTATTTGGATCGAGTACAGTTTCACTAACCTGATAATATTCAGTAATGCCAGCTTTTTCTGCGACAAAATCAATCTCACCTTTAGCTAGCTGACCTACATATGCAGTATATCCACGACGTATGAGTTCTAGAAAAACAATATTTTTCTAATATATGACCTGTATCATGGCCTGTACTGCCAACAATCAAATTCCTCAAGGTTGCATCAACACTATAATATTTTGCATTAATGCGTAGTAATTCTTTACCTCGTACATCATAGCGGTTCACCTTGTATAGTAACAAACTATCTTGTAATCCCTTGTAAATATCGTTCTACCGTTTTATTATCAATCTTTCGTAGCACTGACAAGAGATTTAGCTATTTTTATTTGGTGAAAAGCAAGCTTCCCACATTTGCCATAATATATCGCACAATATCTTGTAAAATCGTAACATCATTAATTTTTAATCGAGCTACTACATCATGCAATAACAAGGTATTAAACAGCCCTCGAAGATATTCTTGAATATCAAAATCTTCGCCACCCAATTGTTGTGTATAAGGGAACGAGCTTTCACGAAGATACGCCTCGTGAGGCAGGAATCAAGAGTACTGCTGTTCTTCATATTTACTATAGTAAAATTCAGCAAAGGACAATGGTAACATCTGAATTTCTACATATCGACCAGTCAATAGTGTAGCAATATCAGAAGACATAAAATATGCATTTGAACCTGTTATATAAATATCTGTGTTCTCTTTTACAAATAAGCTATCTACAACACGATGAAATTGATCAACATGTTGAATCTCATCAAGAAAAAAATATAGTTCATTTTGATTAGGTGCATTTGATTTTAATATATATTGATACAGCGCATGATACTCTCGTAAAGGTTCGTATTCTAACTCCTCAAAATTTATAGATATAATCTGTTCCGGTTTTACTCCCTCTGCTAGTAGTTCATCCTAAACAGACGAAACAATGTCGATTTACCACAACGACGTATGCCAGAAACGACTTTAATAATAGACCGTCTCACGATTCCCGTCGTAAAGACTCTATATACCCATGGCGCTGAATCAACTTATAAGGGCCTCCTCATCTATGTACGTGCTCATAGATGGAACCCAATTACTATTATTGTCAGTCATCATATCGACCACCTGCAAAACTTGGATTCCATTCCAACTTTACAATAATATTACCATAAAGTTGGATTTCATTCCAAAGTTTTATCATATAGATATATAATTTGGATTTCATTCCTATAATTAATCTAATATTTTGTAATATCTCACCTCTATTCGTTCTTATACCAAGGAAGATATATAACTTTCATTGAACTCTAATCTTATAAAAAGATGCGCAATATGCAAACCATGGAAATCATTATCATCAATGAATCTTTAGGGCTTCAATAAGCTTGTGGGCCATTGAGAAAGTCTTGAATACTCAACTGTCCTAGTCCATTGACGACTCTATAAATCGTAGACCATCTAGGGTCGATGGCACCACTTTCAAGATCACTTATATAAGATTGAGCTAGACCTGATTTATCTGCTAATTGATACTGTGTCATGCCCAATTGTCTGCGCCAAAGCAAAAATCAACACACAAGTTTGTGAACTTCTTGTCGAATTTGTAAATCTCGACAACAAACGATAGGATTCATACCAACCTCTATCTACTTTCACACTCAACACATGCTTATGACCTAACTATAACGATTAACTGTTGGCGCTGACTAGTAGCAGTTGAAAAGCGATAACGTAAAAGCCTTAATAAAAACTAACATCCACATTAGTTCTATTAAGGCTTTTTTCTACGTCTATTAAGTTATGTCCGATTTCATCAATTCGTGGAATTTTTAGTATATCTAGAAAGAGTTAAGGCTAAAAAATACAGGTATTGTACGCAACAAACTCAGTGTTTATAAGCATTTATCGTGACTTCTATACATTATCTATACAGGAAAGGCAAATTTGAATTCTAATATCATCCTGTATTAGCCTACATCATAATAGGTACATATATGCATTTTCGCTCCACTTTTACCTTAATCTGAAAACAATAATAAAACACTGCTAAAACAATATAAGGATTAAGACCTTATAGTAAAAATATTCAAATCCTTATAGTAAAAAGGGCCTATACTAAGTATAGACCCCTTAGATTATCTCTATAAGATTATTCAGTAATGCTATCTTGCGCTTTTTGATTTCCATGTATTTAACCATGCCGTCAACAGCTTTTTAGCTTCACGCATAGCGAGTATTACAGTAGCAGGTTTATGTACTACGTCACCGCCAGCGAATACGCCTTTTACGGTTAGTCATACCATATGGATCCTCTGCAGTAATGATGTAGCCTTTATCGTCTACTTGTAGGTTATTACCTTCACCGATGAGACGAGCATTTGGTTTATGACCAGCAGCGATGATAATTTTATCTACAGGCATAACTTGGAAGTTACCTGTGCCATGGATACCTGCACCATCGTCGTTAAGCGCCATGACTTCGTATTTGAAGCCTTCTACTTTATCTTTGCCTTCTACAGCTACTGGAGAGCGAACCATTGAATTGAACACCTTCAGCACGTGCTTCTTCGTATTCAGACAACAATGCTGGCATTTGTTCTTGACTACGACGATACGCTACAGTTACGGATTCGGCGCCTAAACGTCACATGTACGAGCCGCATCCATCGCTACGTTACCACCACCGATGATAATGACACGATCACCTTTTTCACAGGGAATTAGAGACTCATCAAGATCGCCGTTCTCTACTAATTGTACATTCGTCAACAAGTACATCGCTTGGAATACGCCGTGTACTTCATCGTTTTCCATACGTACTTCTTGAGGAATATGAGTACCAGTACCGATAAAGATGGAATCAAAGCCTTCAGCAAAAGATCATCCAATGTTTTATCTTGACCGATAAATATATTACATGCAATTTAACCCCTAAACCTTCAAGACGAGCGATTTCACGACGTACAACAGATTTAGACAAACGGAATTCTGGAATACCGAATAAGAGTACGCCACCTGGTTCAGATTGGCCTTCAAATACAGTTACATTATAGCCAAGCTTAGCCATGTCGCCTGCTACGGACAAACCTGCAGGACCAGAACCTACTACAGCTACATTGCCAAGATTTTGTTGAATTTTCTTAGGTTTGCGAAGCTCATTGATACTTTCAAAGTCAGCAGCAAAGCGTTCCAATTTACCGATATTGATAGGCGGTTTTTCGCCTTATTCATAATACATTGCCTTCACATTGATTTTTCACGTGGACATACGCGACCACAGATGGATGGCAAGTTGGTCCGTTCTGCCAAAATATCGTTGGCTAAACCAAAGTTACCGTGTGCGATGGCTTGGATGAAACGAGGAATTTCGTTTTCAATAGGACAACCCATTTGGCACAATGGTCTTGGACAATTGAGACAACGTTTCGCCTCGGCGAGCGCTTCCTCCATCGTATAATCCGCATCAAAATGTAGTGGTTTTAATTCGTTACTCATGGCACATGCCTCCTAACAAGGATCCAGTACTATACTTATACAGCGTTGCATGCACTCAAACATTTCGATGAGCCCTCTCACATAGGAATGCCGCCACATGCTGCTAACATTTATCTTTTGTAACCATTCGATAGACGTGTGGTCACTGGTCAGACACACACTATTCTATAGTATATTCTAAATTGTGAAAGTCCCAACAGTCAAGCAAATATAGCACCTTTTGTATACCAATATAGCCCCTATTCATGCAAGGATTGCATAGAAAAAGAGGTACCCATTTTAATCGTTTACTATTTGCCTTGAAGGGTACGATCGAAGAAGTCATTAATGATGTTTACCAAAACTAGTGTCAACTTTTGCATATTCTCGTTAACATGTATACTAATAAGAGATACATAAATAGTGAAAAGCATTCCTATCGTGGCTTGAAGAGGAAAAACAGCTATTAAAAGAACAGCTCCACAAGGAATATTCCAATGAATTGAATATTTCAAGGAATTAAATATTATTTATACGAGATATGAGGCCAACTATGAATCCAGCCGAATTTACATCAACGTATTATATTGATCGCCGTGGGTCACACTCCCGCAAATGGGACGGTCAGCATTTAAAATTTAATCGCACTGACTTATTCCCTCTATGGGTAGCAGATATGGATTTCATGCCACCTCGGTGCATACAAGATGCTATTTGTACCTATGTGAAAGCCCATCCTTTAGGCTACACCATGACAAATCCCAAGTATCTTGAAGCAGTGATAGCTTGGTATAAGCGGCGCCACAACTGTCTACTTTCAAAAGACTGGCTCACCAGTGCTCCGAACGTCATTACAGGCATTATGTGGTGTATTGCAGCTTTCACAAAAATAAACGATGCTATTGCAGTCCTCACCCCCGTATATGGAGCATTTGATGCGAGTGCCAGCGATGCTAAGCGCCCTATTATTGCAGTCCCTATGAACCGCAACGAAGATAACTGCTATTCTGTTGATTACTCGGCCTTTGAAGCGGCTATCGTTAAACACGATGTCAAAGTATTCATTCACTGCAATCCCCACAATCCAGTGGGCCATGTATGGACCGAAGACGAGATGGACCAGCTATTTAGCATTTGTAAGCGTCACGGGGTACTCATCATTAGCGATGAAATTCATCAAGACCTCGTAGCGGGCCCTCTTCCTTTTACCTCTGCCTTAACCGTATCTAACGGAGCCCACGCAAACAACATCATCGCCATGTCTTCTCTGTCAAAATCGTTTAATATGGCTAGTTTGCACCATGCAGAGGTCATTATCCCTAACGAAGATCTACGACGCCAGTACAATGCATGTAAAAGCCTTTGTTTACCATACTGATTCGGACGTCATTGCCGAAACAGCTATTACAGCGGCCTACACACATCCTGAGGCAGAAATGTGGCTAACGGATTTGCTCACCCTAGTGAAAGAAAACTATGAGTATATGTTCAGCCAACTCCTGCATACGCTGCCTGAACTCCGCATCAGCCCTATGGACGGCACCTACTTAGTGTGGATTGATTTTGGCGCCTATGTGAAAAGCTGAAGACATGCATAATGTATTTGAAAAATCAATGTGGTATCGCCCCTAGCTTTTGGTGAATGGTTCGGTGGTGAAGGGACTACCTTTGTGCGACTCAATTTAGCCACCAGCCTAGAAAAACATTAAAATAGCCACAAATAGTATACTTCAACACGTACCTCCGAACGACTAATAGTATAATTCAACATGTACATCCATAGGACGTATACTATAGTGCATGCTAAAAAGGCTGCTCTAGCATCATTCAATGTTAGAGCAGACTCTTCTGTTATTAGTTTATACTATTAGTTTATACAACATATCGATATTGCAGTTCACATATGTTTGTATTCTAATTTCGCCGTATTGCACGATTGGCATTACATAGGATTTTATTTAATTCTTGCGAAGTGTTCTTCAGCAAATTGCATATCTTGTACTAGTTCTAATGTGCCAAGGTAGTTATTGTTTTGATCGCGTACCGCCATGTAGTTTACATAGAACGGACGGCCTACCTTTTTCAGCTTTCAAACTGCCACGTTATCACGTTCACCATTGCGGAAGGACTCGATGATGCCACGTACAATTGGCTCTACCTTTGGAGGATGGCAAGAGAACACATCTCTACCGATAGCTGTTGTAGGGCGTTTGAATACCTTTTTCACCATCATTGAAATAACGGTTAATATCTACATGGTCAACGAAAGTGATTTCATCGGCATTGTATTAAGCATAGCGTCTAATTGTCTCTAGCGTTAAGCTACCACCGATTAAAGCGATGGTATTGCTATCACCACTTGTCGGTGCCGCTTTAGCAGCTAATGCAGACTCAGCCTCTGTCCAAGCAATGCGTTCTACGCCGAAAAATCTCTTCGTATTGTTCAGTATCTTTGTAAATTTGGTACCATTCCTCAGTACTAAAGTTCTCTGCACAGATTGGGAACAAGATATTTTTGCTCTTTGTAGATCATCTCTTGAGCACGTGTAGAAGACCATCAAACTCTTCGTACCAAGCATCATCAATAGACGTAGCACGAGCTAGACGACCAAAGCCATCGCGAATATCGCCGTCAACAGTCCACATAACCAGGGATGGACCAGAAATATCGTAAGCCACTTTCAAATGAGGATATAAAAGATCGCCCTTCTTAGCGTAGTGAATAGACACTTGGCGTACTTCGTTTACATCATCTACTGTAGCAGTCTTATTAGCCACTTTCACCTTAAGCGCTTCGATCAACGCATCAAGTGCTTTATTCTCTTCTGTTAATCGGTTAATCGGATGACCTACTGTTTCCACCAAAGTCACAACGCTTTTGCTCTTCTCTTGAGCCTCAAGTACAGCCTCTACTTTAGCATGTTCTGCATCCATTTGTTCATGGATAGTGGAACCGTGGAATAGTGCAGAGTGAAGGTCACATAATTGTTGAACCTCAGCCAATGGCGTACCTTCGCGCATAAGGCCTTGCTCGGCTTTCATGATTTCACTTGCCTCTACATGAGCAAATTGACTAGCAAAATCTTCACGAACAGCACCAAGGTCTTCGCCTGTGCCTAAACGTTTTAAGAATCCTTTTAATTGCTCTACACGTTCACTGTCTTGCACTGTATTTTGAACTGCATCGGCAGTTGTATTTTCGGAGTTTTCCTTAGCGTTAGCTTCTGCAGCGTTAGCAGCTGTTTCTACAGAATTAGGCTTCACAGCTGCAGTAGGCGCAGAAGTTACAGCAGTTGCACCAGTAGGAGGCACGCTCGCACTTTCACCATCACCAGATAAGTTTGGCATTTCACCTTCTAAAGTAAAACCAGCTTTCATAAAAGCGCCTACAATATCGATCATAGATACGCCTTTCATCTTAGCCCCTTTCGGGATAGTCATGATTTTACCAACAGAGTTCAACATCACCTTATTTGTGATTTCGCTGAACCCTAATTCTTTCATAATATCTGCTACTTCAGGATATTCTGTTACCAAATCATATACAGATTTGGATAAATCTAATTTCTTTTCCATTTTGATCCCCTCGTGTCAAAAATTTCTATCATATACTAATTCATATGCCTATACGATGCGTGTATTAGGCTGTTCTACTATTATGTAATAGGTCTATATTCATAACCTATGACTCTATGATAAACGATATCGATTATTAAATCTGTATCCATGGCAATACTTTTGAAAGCAGTTCCTAAAAATTTTTATAAAAACATGTAAGGATATCTCAAGATAAGGGAGCTTGTTCAATAAGGGCAACTAAGTAACTAGATATAAAAATAACGGATAGATGATACATCTAGCCCCAATGTATGAGGAGATTAACCAACTATCCGTTATATATAAATTAGTTTGCTTCTTCTATTCCTAATTTAAATCCTGTTTCTGTTTCTGTTTCTGTTTCTGTTTCTGTTTCTGTTTCTGTTTCTGTTTCTGTTTCTGACAAGCGTATCACTTAATCGTGATGTGGTTTCAATGCTTTTTCGTAGTTTTCAGAAACTTTATCCCAGTTAATGACACGGAAGAATTCCTTGATATAGTCTGGGCGACGGTTTTGGTAGTGCAAGTAGTATGCATGTTCCCAAACGTCTAAGCATAGAATTGCTTTTTACCTTCTAATAGAGGGTTATCTTGGTTTGCAGAGGATGTAACTTCAAGATTACCTTCTTCGTTAACTACGAGCCAAGCCCAACCAGAGCCAGCGTGTGGCCGCCGCAGCAGAGAAGCTTTCAACAAAAGCATCATAACCGCCAAGTTCAGCGTCGATAGCCTCTTTTAAAGGGCCTTGCAATTTAGATGTATCTGGTTTTGTCATGATGTCCCAGAACATAGTGTGGTTCTTGTGACCGCCCCCATTGTTAATAACAGCTGATGGATGTCCTCCGGCACATTAGCGATATCGCCAAGAATGCAGTCTACACAGCCATATGGAAGATCAGGGTATTTTGCAATAGCAGCGTTTAAATTATTAACATACGCTTGATGGTGCTTGTCATGATGCAATTTCATTGTTTCTGTGTCGATAACAGGCTCAAGATAATCATAAGCATATGGTAATGGTGCAAGTTCGAAAGGTTTCATAATAGTCCTCCTTAAATTTAGGGCATGGAACGATATGTATCAGTACGTATCATTCTAGTGAACGCGTTTCGATGCACCTGCATCGGGTAGTTATTATTGATATGAATTATCATTCTTTATTTATTGTATCCTTTATATAGAAAATCGTCAATATAACTATAAGACTGATAATGCATAGCTTCATTCCCCAAAATGTATTAAGACCATTATAAGATATCTATATATTCACTATTTAAAGCCTTATTCATGCTGCGTACGGCACAGAATTTGCCACACATACTACACGTTTCACTATGGCCTTCCTCTGGAGCACGACTTTCACGAATGGCACGAGCCCTCTCAGGATCAAGAGCACAAGAATATTGTGCCTCCCAGTCGAGAACACGTCTAGCATCGGCCATTGCATCATCTCTATCTCGCGCACCAGGGATGCCTCGCGCTATATCTGCCGCATGAGCTGCAATTTTGAACGCCATGATACCATCTTTTACATCATCTGCATTAGGCAATGCCAAATGCTCCGCCGGCGTCACATAACAAAGGAAGGACGCCCCATGCATGCCCGCTACAGCACCACCAATGGCAGCAGTAATATGGTCATAGCCAGGTGCAATATCTGTTACTAGGGGACCTAGCACATAGAACGGAGCACCTCCACACAAAGTTTCTTCAATTTCCATATTAGCTTGAATTTGATTGAGTGGCACATGTCCTGGGCCTTCGATAATAACTTGAACACCCTTTTCACGAGCACGCTTTGTGAGCTCTCCAAGACGAACGAGCTCCTCAATTTGACAGACATCTGTTGCATCCGCCAAACAACCTGGACGGCATGCATCACCTAAAGAGATTGTCACATCGTATTCTCGGCAAATGTCCAAGATATCGTCAAAGTATTCATAGAACGGATTTTCCTTACCGGTCATACTCATCCACGCAAAGATGAGGCTACCCCCACGGCTAACAATATTTAATTTACGCTTATGTTTTCTGATTTGCTCAATTGTTTGACGAGTAATTCCACAGTGTAGTGTCACAAAGTCTACACCATCCTCCGCATGGAGTCGAATGGTATCCAAAAAGTCTTGAGCTGTTAGCTCTGCCAAGTCTCTTTTATGATGGATGACGCTGTCATATACAGGGACTGTGCCAATCATGGCCTTACACTCGCCAGTCAACTTGCGTCTAAAAATACGTGTGTCCCCGTGAGTAGATAAATCCATAATTGATTCGGCCCCTAGTTGGATAGCCCAATTCACCTTTTCTAATTCGCTGTCATAGTCCGTCACATCGCGCGAAGTACCTAGATTTACGTTGATTTTAGTGCGCAACGCCTTTCCAATACCTTCTGGATCAATGCATGAATGGTTCTTATTGCAAGGAATAACCACCTGTCCTAACGCCACAAGTTCTCGAATTCTCTCTTCAGAAACATTTTCCTTATTAGCTACGACCTTCATAGCCTCTGTGACAAAGCCTTTTTTTGCTGCTTCCAATTGAGTATAAAACATACTTTATTTCCTCCTATTGAGTAAAAATATATTAGCTTTGTACACAAGAAAAAGGGTATCAATACAAAATGATCGATACCCTTTAATGGTCTTTGCGTGCTTCCTACGCGGGCATGATCCCTGATCAGGTCAAAGGTCAGGTGCTAACAGCCTTTCTCAGCCTATTCCATAGGCTCCCTTGCATACTCTGCTATGTAATTATGTTTTAGCATATCATTATTCAACAAATAGTTCAATATACGAACCATTCTTAAACAATATGAATTCAATAACTAATCAACCATATACCAGATAGATAGTCAGTTATATAGTTAGTTGGTTATATATATGGATAGTTAGATAATTAATGAGTTAATTAGTCAATAATGCACTGACACATTTTCATCGTTGCTAACGCCGCTTGGTGAGACTCTTCGGTAACGCCAGCACAGCAGCTAGAATCTACATAAACAGGAATTTCTGGTAAACCAGCTTTCAATATAAGCGCATTAGAAACAACGCAAATATCTGTACATAAACCAACAAGCGTAATGGACTCGATAGGATTTTACCATATTCATACCTTCTAAACGAGATAAGAGTTCAAAGGGATCCAAAATTTGGCTTATCTACGAAGGATACAGGGCTCATAATAGGACGACCTTCTGCGGCCTCAATTAAACCTTTTACAATATGCCAGCCTTCTGTATTCTTAACACAATGCGTAACAGGTAAGAACTTACCCTCTTGGCTTTCAAGATAATTAGTATCATGTATCACGAGTAAAGATGATAGGCCCATCAAAAGCTTTCAATTTTCTTGCACATTATCTACGATCACCTGCGCTTGCGTTGAGCCAAGGGCGCCATCTACGAAAATCTTTTTGCATATCGATAACAACTAGAACCTTTTGCATAGTTCCTCCTGTATATAGTCTACAAAGAATACATTAATTATTCATTACACTACTAGTTATACTCTTAATTTTTAGATAACATCAATAGCAAGAATTTATGCTTTTTCCTCAGCTAGCGCATGGCGCACCTGATGTGGTTCGTTATGCGCCAGTTTCCTCGCTGCAACAGCTGCCACGGCACCTACTAAATCATCGAGGAATGTATTACAGCGACCACCCTCTTCACTATCAAGCTTTTTGATGATACCCGGTTTTACCTTGTCTAAATAGCCATAGTTTGTAAAAACCAATAGAACCATATAGATTAACAATGGAAAACGCCAAGATTTCATCGATACCATAGAGGCTTTCATCATTAGCCACGATGCGTTGCAAAGGATGAGATAGTTTATTTTGTTCCGTTAACTTATCTAGCTCAATGCCTGTAATAATCGCATTGTGTACCTCTCGTTTTGAAAGGACCGACGCCACATGTTCACGGCATTCTTCAATTGTTAGATTCGGCATATATGGTTTTTGAACGTATAAAACAAGCTCTGCAATATCCTCTAACGTAACGCCTCGTTCCGCCAGTAGGTCGTAAGTATATTTCTCTAAATCTTTTGTAGATTCCATAAATGCTCCTTTATTTTCTCTTAGGCTTATCTCCGGATAGCATAACAATACTAACCGGAATCGTTATTACCAACTCTTCCTCCGTATCGACATGCTTTTGTGTTCCAAGTCGCCTCTTTGGCGACCTCTTCAAAGATAGGGTAAGCCTCTCGATCTAATTTCCAATTATTAGGCCCCGCTTCAACAGCTACGATATTGCCCTTGTCATCGGTCTTAATCTCCACGGGAACAATCAAGGTGCCGTCAGCACTCGTTTTGAAAGCCCTCACTAGGAAATGATGACATTATAAGAGATTTGTTGCTGTAATTCATAGGCACGCTTATCTGTGGGCTTTAAATCCGCCGCTAAAGAACTAACAGTTCCCATCATAGATGCCAATACAGCCAGTAACACAACACGTTTTACCATAATTTCCTCTCGTTTAAATACTCTCACTACACGCATTCTACGTTGATTATACCATTTATGACATGAAAAAATCCCTACCGAATATATCGGTAGGGATTCCTTTTATTAGATTTTTTTTACCATTTCAGATTTCAATGCCATTGCACCGAAACCATCGATTTTACAATCGATATCGTGACCATCGCTAGCACCAGTGATGAGGCGAATGTTTTTAACGCGTGTACCTTGTTTTAATACGCCAGCGCCTTTTACTTTGAGGGTCTTTTACAACAACAACTGTATCGCCATCAGCTAGCTCGTTGCCGTTAGCATCGCGAATGATACCTGCTTCAGGCTGCGACTTGCGCATCAGCTGCTGTCCATTCATTGCCACACATAGGGCAGATAAACATATGACCGTCTTCATATGTGTACTCGTCGCCACACTTAGGGCAGTTAGGTAAATTTGCCATTTAGATCTCCTTTTTTCACTACATAATGAAAGTATTATACCATATAATTTCCACTAGAATCCTATATTTGTGTAAAAGTTGTACGAAATTAATTCGTATTTTTCAATATTCAAATTCCGCTATATACTAATAACGAAAGAGCCATTAACGTGAGTTAGGGTTCATCTCCGTCTTTTCGAGGGAGGTGACATTATGACTGTATACGAAGCATTATCATTAATGATTTTTATTCGCTACCCTCGTAGTGTTAATTCTTAAGAAATAATCAGTTATTTGATTATAAAATAAGATAAACCTAACGTTTAAGACTAAGTACTGCAATACTTAGACACGTTAGGTTTATCAAATCTCAATTCTTTGATGAGCCTAACGCCCTAGAACACGTTAACTGGCTCTTTTGTACTTATAGTATAGTCTGAATTCTAGAGACTGTCAATTTACATCGTCCTAGAGGATATTATAAAATTAAATGGAATATGAATAACAAGATCTTCTTTAACATCAATATACCCTATATTCCAAACTGTATCTTTTGCAGACTGTACTAATTTTGAATATATCTCATCATTAAATATATTCTCATTTGGATCTAACTCAACAAGTAATACGTCCTTGAGAATCCGTTCTTATCAGTAATGCAAAACTATAATTTTTATCATTCTTCGTTCTAAGAACTTCAGCGGAACCTTTAACTGAGACTGTATCTGCTCATTAAGAGAGCGTTGTATATCAAACGTATCCCTCTGATAATCAGCAAAAAGCATTAATAGGACTCAAAAACAACTAGCAATAAAAATAAATATAAAACTCTAACCATAAAATTTTCACCAATCATAATACACAACATAAAAATTATTATTGAATTTTTATATTAACAAAACAAATAAAAATATGTCCATTCAGTCAAGTTCCAATCAATTTACAATGATGTCATATTTACTTATCTAGTTCAAATTGACTATATATGATAATCCTCTATTAATTAATAGATAGATAGTCGACGAGTGGTTCCGTCGAGGCTCATCCCAAAACGTTATAAAACATGCAGAAATGGCCTTTCGTTTCGGCTACCAGTTGGTAACGAAGGGCCATTTGTCGTTATTACGATAAATCAGCACTATCAATGCTCCAAAGAAAATAACTACAAAAGGGAGACTCACAGCAGAGTCTCCTTTATTCATCTATACTAAATCAACTAAACATCTACAATCCTTGCAGAAGTTGTAAATAATCTTGCCGTTGACTAAATATATTATATATACGCACTTCTTTTTCTCATCATCAAAGACACGATATAAAAATAATATTTTATTAATAATCAACATACGATAGTTTTTATTACGTAAAACAGTATGTCTTGGAATCATGCCCATATAAGGATTATCCGCTAATAAAAGAATTCTATCCTAATCTCTTTGATAAACAGCTAGCAATTTCATTGGAAAAAGATTGCTTTACATGCAGAACAATATGATGCAATGCCCGATCGGCCTGTGCCATCAATAATGATACGATAAGCAGTGTCTTCCATAACTATTCGGCCTCAGCTAACAACTCTTCTATGCTGATAAAAGTATCCTCAATAGGACCCATTCTACCTTTTTCGTTCGTCTTCCTCAGCCAATGCAATAGCCTCTAATAATTCGATCTGTGCTTTCAATTTATTATAGGTTTCATATCCCATACATACCGTATCACCACGACCATTTACCGTCATAATACAGCTTCGTCCCTGTTTTTCAAAACTGTAGAGATTTCATTATATTTGTTTCTTAAATCCGACGATGGTCGAATACTTTCACGTAATAACCCATAAAAGCACCTCCTCATATACAAATTATATCATAATTTGTATATGAATGTGAATCACTAATCCTATCCTAATCGTTTACGCAAGATAGCATAGAGATCATGCTAATAATAACGCTCATAATGGCTTGAATGGTATTGAGTCACAATACTAGCAATGGCTACGCCTGGATCGAATACAAAGTATTCGGCGATAAAAGTAGCCTGCTACGATAATAATACCACCTAGAATGGTTGCCACCAAGGCAGAAGTAGTTGTCTTATGGTTATAGACAGTACCGACAAGATAGCCTTCAATGCCTTTCACTACAAAGGTGATTGGTACAAAGACTGCGTAGCCGAGGAATAGATCAGCTAACGCTGGGCCGATAGCACCAATATAGGCGCGTACTTTCGACCTAATAATAGAGCTGACGTCATAATAACGACATCTCCAACATTGAAATAGCTGCGAATGCCAGGTACTGGAATTTTCGTGTACATGGTAAACAGTGTTGCGAGGGCAATCAATACGGCTGTGAGTACTAACGCGGACGTAGTACTGCGGGTTTGAACGTGTTGCATAGCGTCCTCCTTATAAAGAAAATAGGCATGTGAATAAAATACATCACATGCCTATACTATAAACCTTTATGGTAACACCTGCAAATAAAAAGGGTTAACAATACTTCCTTAGCAAATTCTATTGTCATTTACTTTCAGAATAAATACTCTTCACTGAGACTTTAACTTAATATAGATACCATTTTACTATATAAATTATTTCAATCTGACAATGATTAAATAGAAAGGAACTAGCATGAATATTTTTAATCATTTACACCTATCCTAATCATCAAAGTTTTTAATGACGCTATTCTGAAAGTAGTGCAACAGAATCTTTCAAAAGACCACAATGTGAACACCTTGGATTTATATGAGGAACAGTTCGATCCTATATTGCGATTTGATGACACGCACAAACGTCGAGATTTAAGCACTGTGCCGGACATGGAAAAATATCGCAATTTAATTACTTGGGCGGAGCATATCATCTTTATCTACCCTATTTGGTGGGGCGGCATGCCAGCTATACTCAAAGGCTTTATCGATCGCGTATTTTACAGTGGGCTTTGCCTATTCATATGGTAAAAGAGGCATTATAGGTCATTTACAGGAAAAATCCGCCTGGATCATCACCACCCATAACACGCCATCCTTTGTAACGCTATTTATCCAAGACTACGGCAAAGTTATGAAAAGATCAAGTTCTGAAAGCCTGCGACTTTCAAAACCGGTCAAACACACCCAATTGGCTGGCACAGAAAACAGCTCGGACGAAAAACGTCGGCGTTTCTTAGACAAAATCGCTAATATCGCCGGCAGTATTTAACATTTCTAGGATACTATAATTTTTTACCAAAGATTACTTGGTTACCAAAATCACAAATAAATTTACATTAGACTGCTTACAGTTTGCTCTAAGTCAAAAACAAGCTGTATACGAAAACCTTCCCAATTACATTGATATCACTCTTCAAATCTCTCTTCTACATTGTAGAGAACCTCGCAGTCACAGTCGCCACCTTCGTTGACGATCCACTCTAGTACGCTTTCCACATCTACCTCTTGTTTTTCCAAGAATTCTCTGGTGTAAGTCAAACTATGGTCGCAACCATCATTTTGCCTCTAATCGCTCGTCTACATACTCAAAGAGATTCCAAAACAACTCTTCGTCCATAGGCAGACTATCTTTAAAAGATTGCTTTTTGCTTATCTGCATATGCTTTTTAATAATTCCTTTTTACGAGCTTTATCCATTATGATTATTCCTTTTTATGTCTTATAAGTTATAGCTCATGACTTATATCTCAAGCCTTATTTCTCATATAATTCTGGTCGTTCTAATACAGTGCCATACTTCAACTTTGGTAATTTAATTAATTGAGGATACAATTGCTTAACCTCTTTACAAGATTTTAACGTAAGATGTTCTAAATTATGGAGTTCTAAAAACGGGAGAGTAGTCTTTATCAATCACCTTTGCCGTTAAAAAGCTAAAAAGCGCAACTGTTTCATATGGCGTAAAAATTCTAAGGATTGAACCTTAAAAATTTTTAGAGCGTGAAAGTCACCTTCTAAGAGCAAGACTTTCAAGATGTCTTAGATTAGCTAATGGCGCATAATCATCAATTTTTTGAAAGTTTTCAATCGACAGCGCTACTAAATTTACTAATCTTGAAATAGGCTCTAAGCTTGATACACTTCTTCCGGACCCAATATGTAGATATTCTAGCTCTTGTAAATTCTCAAGTTTTAAAATATCTGGATAAACACCCCATTTTATATGTAACCTTTTAAGTCTACGCTGGGCACATACCGCATCAAATAACTCCTGTGGCATTCTTGTACAAAACATGAGGCTCTGTAAAGATATCTGGATGTTCAACTAAAAACTACACCACTCCTGTAAAATTCGTTTTTTATCTTTAGCAGAATAGTCTTCATCTAGCTGTGTGCAATTAATTATCAGCTTGTCTTCACCATCATATTCAGAAACCTCAACTACAGATTTTATTCGTTTCTCATCCTTATGATAGTAGTCAAAGCCATATTTAATTTGCTTTTCTGTTAACACTGCCATTTACAATTCCTCATCTTCGTCAGTCCTATAATTAGTTTATCTATAACCAGAGCCATGTCCAACAGATTATAACGGGCCTAACAAATTGATACAAGCACATGCCCCTTCGCTTCTAGCACTTTTTTATAGAACACCTTCATCTGCTCGAAATCGTGGAGAATCTCATCTTTGATTTCCTCCTCTTCCTCATCGTAGTCCCAAATATTTGGGTAAAGCTCTGCGTCTTTACAAGCAGTCATATCAAAAGATTCGAGTGCACTTTCAATATCAAATTGATCTAGAGCTGCCACGATATTGGCTAAATAATTGTGTTCTGTATATGCTACATAGTCTGATATATCCTCAACAGCCATTACGCCTAGTACCGCTTGGCTAAGAGGATTTTTATCGTCTTTATGGTCAGTGCTCACACCAGTTAGCACAAAATGGATACATCCCACATCTTGTCGATATCAAGCAATAACTCATCGTCGTCATTCCACTCTTCAACACTTTCAAGAATTTCCTCTTCTTCTGAGCCCATGGCTTTAAGCTCTTTTAAATTTACATCGCTTAAACAGCTATAATTAGCAATCAATCCCATAGTCTAAACCCTCCGTAGATAACTAGTAATCCAGAATCTCCCTAGATATTTAATAATCAAGATTTCTATAAACATTTAATAGAGTATAACCTCCATAGATTATTAGTGGTCAATCTCTGTCAGTAGTTCTAGCAATTTTCCCTCTTCTTCATTAGCTCCATCCAATGATGGCTTACCAAGTAAAAGCACTTGCAGTGAGTAATAATAGAAGCTAAAGAATAAATCAGCAGGGAATACATCCTCTTCCTCATATCTAAGAATATCTTCGTCTTCATCGTACTCTTCAGACCAAAGATACTCTTCGTTGAGCATATCCGCAAAACTCGGTAGTGGATCTGCATGTTCTAGCATAAGACCATCTCTAATGCACTCTGCAATAATGATGAATAACTCAGTTAATTCTTTTACTAAATATCTTGCGACCTCATTATGACCTTGTTCTTCAAGGGCTTTTTTAAAAATGCGTAATAGAAAAATTAACGCAAAGGGCGTAGCATGCCATAAAGTCGATTGATGCTCAATGTTTTGGGCCAGCTCTTCACCTGCCGCATCAATGGCATCAACGTTCTTCATATCCCACAACACCTCAAGATGAGCAGGAAAATCTGTGGCACGTCCGTAAGTTGTGGTCAAACGATGCCAGGGTATGTCACTGACTTTCACAGTTTCTATATATTGTTTCGTCACAGTATCCATTAAATTTACACCTTTATAGTAACACATTCTCCCGAAGATTATTTCTGAATAACCTCTTTCACTAGTTCATAGGTGTCTATGAGACGCAGTTTTCCTAGCCTAGGATTATCTGTAATCTCCTCATAGATATCTTCCAACGTGCGTCTTGGTGCTAGTGTCCACAATTTACACGGATATAGTTCAACAGCCCCAATGATTTCTAAATGGTCTAGCAATAGGCCTAGGTCTTTATGATTAAACCAACAGTCGGTATCGATACCGAAATTTGTATTGTCTTTCCGGCAGGCGATTTTACTATCTAAAAACTGCTCCATTGTAGGTTTTTCTTTTTGTAAAAGCCGCGTACAGGCCAAATGGTACTCGATTTTCCGCGGTGATTGATCCACGTCAGATACAAAAATAGCTCCATACTCGTTTTCAAACTTAACAGCTAATACGTCGCCCACCTTAAAATGAGGTTCTCGCTTTGTTTTAGATTTACGAACCTTTAGAGGCTTTGGATTTTCACTTTGTAGTTGTACGGCTAACTTATCTAACACCTTTTGACGTTGTTTGAGGGCCTTACTATCAATTTCTAGCCAAAACTCATGAGCGCCCTTCCCGATTATGTCTAATGCTTTCTCTTTAATATTCTCTGGCAGATGGCCTATCTTCCACAGCGAATAAGCTACGGCAGTCCAATAAATTTCTGTATAGAATTCGTCAGTGCAAAAATTCTGCTCTTCAGCCAAAATCTCTGAAACAATTGTATCAATACTAGTGCCATCTCTATAGCGCTCAACAATCAAATTATAAATATCATGGCCATCATCACTATCTATGATTTTTACTCCATCAATAGCCATATAATTCTCCTTTTAAGCAATACGTCTAGAAAAATAGATTTTGTGATTCTGTAACGGTTCCATCATCTTCATGGAAATAACTTGTATATAAAGGTTCTCGATGTCTGCATCATAGAACTTTTGCAATTCAGTAGCCACATTTGCTTCTAAAGGCATGCCTAGTGCCTGAACAACAGTTTCCCATACATCCATTTCCGTATAAGAAGCAATTTCATCATGACGCTCATTGGCATAGGCTTCGAGAGTAGATATATCCGTATATTGGCTGGCGTCACAATAGTCATGCCAGCAAATGCTATACACCAATAAACGAATTAAATCATCTACACTTTCAGCTATACGACCGCATTCTCCTTCGCTACTCATATACCCGATAGAGCCATCCTCTAATTGATGATATTCGCCACCGGCACCATCACGACCGAAGGCCTTTCCAACCAAGGAGAAGGTACATCGCCCTTCAGCAGTATCTCGCTCTTCCAACCCGTCTAATAGGCAGAAATCAAACAGCATATCAAAATCTGCTGCCAAGTTAGAATCTTCACACAATAGTTTTAAATAATCCATATTCTTCCCTCTTATTGATTCTCTCATCTCTCTATTTCATCTATTATTTTCTCGTAATTCTAATAATGCAGAAACTTCATCCATGTCGAGATTAAACATGTTACTTTCAAGATTGATAGGCTCGAAATAGTAACGAACTGTATCTGCACCAAATTCATCTTCTAAATTGGCCCATTCTGCCCCTGAAAGCACGGTAAATCCGAGCGTATCGTTTCCAAGGCTTTCAATAAACCAACGCACCTCATAATCAGGCTTAACGAAGTCATTGAAATATTTTATGGTCACATCCCTATCTTGCTCATCACCGTAAGGAATTTGCAGCTCTTTATCGCCTTTTTGTAACACAATATCGTCACCATAAGGCTTGCCATTACCGACTATTTCAATATCGATAGGCTCAGCCATCATATCATTAAAATAGCGCACTACATCTTCGTCATACTCGCGCCAATCAATCCAGATGATAGCTTCGGAATCGTATAAATCATTTAGATCAATATCATTGGCAAAAAAGCTTCTTAATTCTTTATACAGATTTTCCATCGTCTCTCTCCTATGTATCACTTATTTTTTAGGTAGTCTACAACACCCGTGTCACCACTTTAATACAACTCTATAAGGTTTCATAAATCACATCTTGTTGAGCCGTAAAGTTTTCATCAAAAGAAACCAAAACATATAGATGTCCTGCTGGGGATTCACCTATATCATAACCTAGTGCAAATGCGTCGTAACAACCTGATTTATCTAACATTATATCCGTTAGTGTTAGCACAACAGACTCTTCTTGCGGTATTTCCTTTTGTATGATTTCCTGTGCTAATTGGTCTAATTTATCTAATTGAACATATAATTGTTCCCACATTGGTAGTGAAAGCACCTCAGCCTCAGTATAATCGGTGCAACTAATATTGAGGTTTTGAAAGGCTCGTCCTACATTCTCTAAACAATTAGTGCCCAATCGGCGAGATACAAAGTAAACCCCATACGGTTCTACAGTCCAGCTTTCAACATTCCATAATGTCATTAATTCAGATTTTATCATTATGAGACTCCACTAGTTCGTCACCCTCCGCTAGTTCATTATCCTGCAATATCCGCCTGAACAGGGTTCCCATCCGCATCAATATTAGCTATGATACAGTGTCCCCAGAAGATATCGTCATCGTCATAATAGACCTCTATGGTGCCGTCATTACGAAATGCCAATTCGCCCATTGTAATACGCTTAGCAAATATGTCCGCCGTAATCGGATCTTGGTCGTCGTTGTCTAGCCAATCATTAGCAAGATCTAGCAATGTTTCACTAATATATGCACTAATTCGTTGTTCAAATTCTTTGAAATTATCGATTTTATTGAAAGCAGCCAATGCTACGGTGCAAATTTCATCAGACCCCTCATCTACATCAAGGGTGAATGCATAATCATCAATTCTCGCTGTGTAATATTGATACTCGCGATTTAACAGGAAGTCACCCCTGTCAGTATGAAGGTATTTTGGGGTTTTCAAATACACCGACAAGGCCTCTAACTCGCTATGTTTGGCATGTTCCTCTAACACCTCAAGCACATAATAGCGATTATTCCAAGCCGGGCGCATATAGCCCAAATCCTCTAAGAATTTTGCTTTCTTAACTAACAATTTATAGACACCGTGTGGCTCAAAAGAATAACCCCATCGATCATCAAGGCCCTCAATAATCCACGTCAAAATGCCTTCGCTACGGTCAAGCACGCCAGTTCGAGTATCTAGGATAGCATCGGTAGACACCAGTGGTCTATGGTACTTATCTAAATAAGGACTAGCCCCATTTGCATCGCTACGCGGCAATGCATAGATTTCAAACACTTCCGGCTCAAACTCGGCTTCATATTCTGGTAGACGTACAATACTCATATGACTCTCTCCTATTCATCACATTTATACAGTGCAAACTGTTTACAGTTAAGAATTACGACCATTTTATAGATACTGCCACATTATAATCATGCCACTACATCATAATTTTCGTTACATCACAAACGTTCAGCTACATCGATTCTATGTAATAGCTCTTTCGCTAGCTCTTGGGCTCTTTTTAAATTCCTCATTTGAAAGTACCATGAGCACCAAACTATCTGTGCCGATGTCCATGCCTACTAACTTATGGTTTTTCCACGTGGAATTAAAATGCGCGCACCAGTCCCCAATACATTGACTGTCATCAAATGCGGTTGTATCAATAGATACATCTCCAGTTAAATTTTCATCAGTAGATAAATTTTTTTATTATGGATTAACTTCTGCACATGATAAAGAAAAATCCTCTAATTCGATTTTCAAAGATAACTCTACAGCACAACCAGTAGATAGCAACTTCTCATAGAGATTCCACCAGCTATCTTCTAGTTCTTCCATGGAATGTAACTTTGCCTTGGACATGAATGATTTGGCTTGTTTAGCATCGCCCTAGCAACAACGTTGCTAACTCTGTAAATACCTCACGCATCTGCTTTATGTCTAGATTTGCTACTTCTACATACAGACTATGATCAGGTAATCTCCGCTTTTTCACAAAGGCCCGCATCATCTTCACTGCGTCAGGATAACTGACATCAGCCATACGATAGGTCTTACCATCTATGTCTAAGAATATATCTACTGCATCTGGTGTTTTTCCCTACACGCGCTTTCATGGCTGTACATCCATCGATGGCATGAGGTGGATACAATTCTATATACATGAAAAATCCATCATGCATAGCCTTTGAGGGTATTATCTATTCCGACTATGTTAAAAACCGTTTCGATTATAATCAGGGACTCTTCATGCGCCACTCTTCGTAATTGTCGAATAGCTTTTTCTTGAATCCAATTGTAAAAATTCATAAGGATATACCTTTATATAACTACCTTTTACAAATACACTATTTTATCTAATTATAACATTATTTATAAATTAAACAGCATGATTTATAAGTACTTTTAAATAACAAAATATAAACACAAAAATAGGGATGCGAACATGTCGCATCCCTATTTTATTGGATTATAAGCCTAATTTTTCCATAACCATTGCCAATTTAGCTTTAGTTTCTTCATTTTCTTGTTTAATTCTTGCATTTTCTTCTTTCAATGCAGTAATTTCATCATTCATTACGTATATAGAGCTAATTGGGCCACCTTTATAACGTTCAGGAATTGCTTTTTGCTGTGGATGAACCTACTTTTTAGTTACCCTCAACATTGAACATGTTATTTTGATCATCAAGAGTTACACCAGCATGGAGCATAGTACTTTCATCAGTGAAATGAGCCACACCAACTGCTACAGCAGATTTATTATGATAATGACCATATGCAGCCATGATTTGAGTTGGTTCCAATGGATCGTATTGAATTGGTTTCAAACCAGCCAATGCTGCCGCATTTGCACCAGTTGTATTTATTTTGCTATCCAAACCATTAAACGCACTGTTTACACCACTCAAAGTAGCTTGTACTTGACCTACAGTTGCTGCATCAGTAGCAGATGTACCAGGTGCTACATTATGGATTTGGTTACCTCCATTATTCAAGCCATCACTTGTCAAGGATACTGTCTTACCAGGGTTTGTAGGACTAGAAGCACCTGTAATAGTTACACCATTACCATTAGTTATAGTTGTGTTACCAGTTGCATCTGTAGTTGTTACATTTGTAACAGAGATTGAATCTTTAAGTGCAACATTAAATACTTTACCATTTGTAGCTGTATCTAGTGATTCCGTAACTTTGATATTATTACCTTCCGTAACTTTACTATGTGCGCCGCCACCGATACCAGAAATCATATTTCGTACCTGAGTCAAGTTAACTGCATCAGTACCATTAACTGCTGTTGCTACATTGGAAATTGTTTTACCACCCGCATTGATACCGTCTTTTGTAATGCTAGGACCTGTGGCAGCACCAGTGTTATCGGTGAAAGATAGACCAGAACCATTTACTACAGTTGTATTACCAGCAGCATCTTTAGATGTGAGACCAGTGTTGTTAATTTTAGTATTACCAGTTGTAACAGAACCATTAGTACCAAGATTAATATTTTCAGCTAATTTAACAGTTAATGTATCTGTACCATTTGAACTTACTACAACATTATTAGTTGTACCATTACCAGTTGTGCCACCAACTACATTAACAGTCGTACCTAATGCACTATTGAATTGATTGCCAGTATCTCCTTTAAAGTTCAATCCACCATTAACAGTATTAGTCAAATTAGTAATATTTTGTTTTACATCAAATAATTGACCACCATTGACTGCCTCTTTACTATTAGCAGCAACTGTGCCATTAGCAATATTAGTTAATTTAGTTGTAGCACCAGTTGTTGTACCATCTGGATTTACAAGGCTAGCTACTGGGTTAGTTACAGCTGTTGCACCTGCTACAGTTGTACCATCTGCATTTACATCAGCCGCTTTGTAGTAGTTCCCATCATTAGCTTTTACTAAGCGCTCACCAGCATCATTTGTGTACACGATGATACCAGCTTCACCATTACGAATAGCATTCGTTTTATCCGTTAAATCTTTACCATTTAATCCATCTTTACCTGTTGGTCCAGTGATAGAGGCTCCAGCTGTACCATTAGAACCATCTCGACCATCTTTACCATTGCCAGCTACAGTAGCGGCTGTATTAATTTTATCTTTGATAGATTGTGCTAAATCAACGGTAATAGCATTGCCATTTGCAGCCGTTGTTACATAGTTAGCAGTACCATTAACTGTAAGAGATTGAGTGGCTAATGCTACGGTTCCTATCGTACTGTTATCTGCGGCTGTCTTAAGTGTAGTCGCCCCTCCCGTTGTAGGGATTCCTGCAATAGCCGCGTCTAATTGCGCTTTATTAACTGCATCTGTACCATTAACGGCTGTGGCTACATTGTTAACTGTTTTATTACCCGCATTGATACCGTCTTTTGTAATGCTAGGACCCGTTGCAGTATTAGTGCTATCTTTGAAAGATACACCAGAACTATTGACAACTGTTGTATTACCAGCCGTATCTTTTGAGGTTAGACCATCGTTGCTAATTACAGTATTACCCATTGTAACAGAACCAGCTGTACCAAGATTAATCTTTTGTGCTAATTTAACTAACAATGTATCTGTACCATCAGAAACTACACCAATATTACCATCTGTTAATACTGCACTAGTTGCTGTATTCCCTTTAATATTTAGTGTTTCGTCTAGTTTGCGAGTGATAGTTGTACCTGTATCACCATCGAATTTGATCCCTTTTGTAGTAACTGCAGTATTGGCAGATTCTGCTGTCGTTTTCACATCAAATAATTGACCACCATTGACTGCCTCTTTACTATTAGCAGCAACTGTGCCATCAGCAATATTAGTTAATTTAGTTGTAGCACCAGTTGTTGTACCATCTGGATTTACAAGGCTAGCTACTGGATTAGTTACAGCCGTTGCACCTGCTACAGTTGTACCATCTGCATTTACATCAGTCGCTTTGTAGTAGTTTCCCATCATTGGCTTTTTACTAAACGCTCACCAGCATCATTTGTGTACACGATAATGCCAGCTTCGCCATTACGAATAGCATTTCGTTTTATCCGTTAAATTTTTACCATTTAATCCATCTTTACCTGTTGGTCCAGTGATAGAGGCACCAGCTGTACCATTAGAACCATCTCGACCATCTTTACCATTGCCAGCTACAGTAGCGGCTGTATTGATTTTATCTTTGATAGATTGTGCTAAATCAACGGTAATGGCATTACCATTTGCAGCCGTTGTTACATAATTAGCAGTACCATTAACTGTAAGAGATTGGGTGGCTAATGCTACGGTTCCTGTCGTACTGTTATCTGCTGCAGTCTTAAGTGTAGTCGCTCCTCCCGTTGTAGGGATTCCTGCAATCGCCGCGTCTAATTGCGCTTTATTAACTGCATCTGTACCATTAACGGCTGTGGCTACATTGCTAACTGTTTTATTACCCGCATTGATACCATCTTTTGTAATGCTAGGACCAGTTGCAGTATTAGTGCTATTTTTGAAAGATACACCAGAACCATTGACAACTGTGGTATTACCAGCCGTATCTTTTGAGGTTAGACCATCGTTGCTAATTACGGTATTACCCATTGTAACAGAACCAGCTGTACCAAGATTAATCTTTTGTGCTAATTTAACTAACAGTGTATCTGTACCATCAGAAACTACACCAATGTTACCATCTGTTAATACAGCACTAGTTGCTGTATTCCCTTTAATATTTAGTGTTTCATCTAGTTTGCGAGTGATAGTTGTACCTGTATCACCATCGAATTTGATTCCTTTGGTAGTAACTGCAGTATTGGCAGCGTCTGCTGTTGTTTTTCACATCAAATAATTGACCACCATTGACTGCATCTTTACTATTAGCAGCAACTGTGCCATCAGCAACGTTAGTTAGTTTAGTTGTAGCACCAGTTGTTGTACCATCTGGATTTACAAGGCTGGCTACTGGGTTAGTTACAGCCGTTGCACCTGCTACAGTTGTACCGTCTGCATTTACCTCAGCCGCTTTGTAGTATTTCCCATCATTGGCTTTTACTAAACGCTCACCAGCATCATTTGTGTACACGATAATGCCAGCTTCGCCATTACGAATAGCATTCGTTTTATCCGTTAAATCTTTACCATTTAATCCATCTTTACCTGTTGGCCCAGTGATAGAGGCTCCTGCTGTACCATTAGAACCATCTCGACCATCTTTACCATTGCCAGCTACAGTAGCAGCTGTATTAATTTTATCTTTGATAGATTGTGCTAAATCAACTGTAATGGCATTACCATTTGCAGTCGTTGTTACATAATTAGCAGTACCATTAACAGCAAGAGATTGGGTTGCTAATGCTACGGTTCCTGTGGTACTGTTATCTGCTGCTAGTCTTAAGTGTAGTCGCTCCTCCCGTTGTAGGGATTCCTGCAATCGCCGCGTCTAATTGCGCTTTATTAACGGCCTCTGTACCATTAACGGCTGTAGCTACATTGCTAATTGTTTTATTACCCGCATTGATACCGTCTTTTGTAATGCTAGGACCCGTTGCAGTATCAGTGCTATCTTTGAAAGATACACCAGAACTATTTACAACTGTTGTATTACCAGCCGTGTCTTTTGAGGTTACACCATCGTTACTAATGACGGTATTACCCATTGTAACAGAACCAGCTGTACCAAGATTAATCTTTTGTGCTAATTTTAACTAACAATGTATCTGTACCATCAGAAACTACACCAATGTTACCATCTGTTAATACAGCACTAGTTGCTGTATTCCCTTTGATATTTAATGTTTCGTCTAGTTTGCGAGTGATAGTTGTACCTGTATCACCATCGAATTTGATCCCTTTTGGTAGTAACTGCAGTATTGGCAGCGTCTGCTGTTGTTTTTACATCAAATAATTGACCACCATTGACTGCCTCTTTACTATTAGCAGCAACTGTGCCATTAGCAACGTTACTCAATTTTGTAGGAGTAGTCGTAGATCCAGATGCATCTAATAGACTTACATGAATATCGGAGTGAGCAACTGTACTGGCACCAACTCTTGCCTTACCTGTAGTGGAATCAATATCACTTTCTAAATAATACCCCTCTGTTGTACCAGTAGAGTCCGTTGTTTTTACAACTTTATTACCATTAGCATCTACAAAAGCTGTTTGCTTATCATTTTGAGCATCTACCGCAAGCTCTGTTAAAGTGTTGATGGCTTTTGCATGTTCATTTAATGCAGCTTGCGTGATATCATCAAGCATTAAATCATAAGATGCCATAGTACTTGCACCAGCTTCAGCAAGGCCTCCAATATTTGCAAATGCTAAATTGTCTGACAATTTACTAATAGTTACAGTTTTACCCGTAGTCGTAGTAGTTCTTGTGCCAAGAACCTCTGTCTTGATTGTACCTTTCTGCGCTTTACCCGGTGAGGAAATTACGGTTTGTTTAGTTTCTACTGGAGAAATTTGAGCAGCTTTTTTAACTGGACTTGTAGAATGAATATAGTTTCCATTACCATCAACAGTGCCACTATCATTCCACATTTTAGTAATATTACGAGTAGATGTTGCTTGCTCTGTACCATTCGCGTCAAAGGAATGGTCTGGAATTAACTGACCATTTGCATATATATAAGCAGTCGTATTCGTACTCCCATTAAATGCCATACTTGTAGGGTTTGCAATTGTACCAGAAATTGAATATGTACTAGAATCCATAGCTGTTAAACTTGTACCAGGCAGTAAAATACCTCCGCCAAATGTAAGATTATTTGAGGTCTTAACTTCAATTGTACCAACTGTAGTAGTCGCCCCTTCTGCACTAGCGGTATTCATACCACTAGTGATTACAGTTAAACCTAATATAGCTATTGCAACTAATCTAGTAGATCCTTGGAAACGGCATGTACCTTTTGCCTTTTCAGATGTAACTACATTACATCCTTTTTTTGCATTCCACATCACTTTAAAAATTTTGTTCATAACATTCCCCTTTATTAAATACAAAACTATAAATTAAAAAAATACTTATATATATTATACACATTAATTTTATTAAATGTGAATAGTACAATCAAATATGACAGCTGTTAAATAAAAAATTCATAGCATTTTCCAGTAAACTGTTAAGATTGTATTACATTACTATTTTAATAAGATTTAATCATGCTTTTATTATAAAAAGCCTCTTCGTATAGGCATAAGACTAAAAGCCTTATGCCAAATCATTTTTCTATGGTGCGCCTAACCGGAATCGAACCAGTGACACGCAGTTTAGGAAACTGCTGCTCTATCCTACTGAGCTATAGACGCATGTATACTTTATTATATCGTTTTTAATAAAGTATACGCAAGCCCTTATTGTTGTAGGTATTGGTTATTTACTTGTTTTTGTTCTTCTGGGCTGAGGTTTTGGTAGCCTTTCGCTAAGGCGCTTACCCAAGATCCATAGGCAGGATTTGGGAATACCACAAAGGTAGTACCAAAGTCTTCTTTATGTTCATCGATGATAGCGTTTCGTTCAGCTACGGTCTTACCTTTTTGTGCCGATTGGGAAGTCACCGGCATTATCACCCATGTATACAACGACATAATATTTTTTAGCAATCATATCGAAGCGAGGTTGTTTATCAGAGTCTTTTTCGAATAGTAGTACATGGTCTTTATCGACGGATGGGAATCCTAGTTCCTTAAAGTTTTGTACTGTTGCATCATAGTTAACAGGTGCATATCGGTTTGAAACGTAGAATATTTCAACACCTTGTTTATGTACTTCATTTAGGAACTCAACAGCACCAGGCATGGCTTGCGATTTACCTTGATGCACAGCTTGACGCCACCAAGGAGCATCGAAGCGACCATTGCCATTAGCAACGCTTTCACCCATCAATTTAGTATTATCCACTACTGTTTCATCAGCATCAAGAACGATAGCAAGAGGTTTTCTTTGATGAGATGGATCAGTAACAGCCATCTTAACAGCATTTAGCGCCACATTATACCCTTGATACGCTAGTGCTCTGTACTCCGCAGAGGTACGCATCCATAATAAGCCCATCGTTTCAGTTTCAGCTTGGTACTGCTGTTTTTGCTTCAGTGCTACCTGTTCGGACTGTCTCGCCTCATCATTCACCGTCATCGGAGAGTCTGCCTGTACTACGGAACCTACGCAAAGGCTCCCACCAAGGCAAGCCACCGCTACATACCATGCCAAACTACTACGTTTCATAATTGCCTCCTATCCACATGTGCTCTCTGTATACATACAATACACAATGTAATTCTACATAATTATACGAAAGTCCTCTATAGATTTATATACTATCTGTATATTTTAAATCGATCTACACAAGAACTATGCTATAATACAGCTGTTGATAGTATTAGAGAGTTCTTATAAAAAAGAGGTATATGTAATGAAAGTATGTAAACGATCGATTATTACTAGTTCACTATTAGCTATATTGGCCATATCATCTGCATATGGGGCTACACCAGTACAGCCAAGTGAAAGTACGGATGCTGCAGTGATCGAGATAGATTATTCTAATATTCCAGAGTTAAAAAAATCTATTGAAAGCACAACTCCAGCCATAGTGCAATCTACGCTTGATGCGTCTAGGGAAAAACCTACTAACGGCAAGCCCATCTATTCAACAGTGACTATGTCTGGTAACCGTGTTGTATCCGTAAAAACTTACAAAACTAAAGAAGAGCAAGAAAAGGCCATGTTAAAAGAGCGTAAACGCTTAGACAAGGTCACTGCAGAACGTCAGGCTAAAAGAAAAGACGAAACACGCACAGATATGCTAAAAGGTTTAACACCCATACCGTCCTATCCACCTGTCAGTGAAACACGCGTATTACAAAGTGAAATGTTCTCTAGATCATTTGGTAGACAACTAGATTTACGTTTAGTGGAGGCTTATACACAAGATTATGACCGAGCAAAACCAGGTAATATTTATGTCTATGCAGATTATGTAGACTATACATCTAAACAGCTATTAGGTGAAAAAGATGGCACTACTGCTATTTCAGCTATGATACTACGTGTAATCATGAGAAAGGATGAAAAATAAAGCTTTCAGCATCGATGTAAATGCGTACTTCATTAATCCAACAACACATACAATTTCCATAAGCCGTTCTGAAGATGCAAAGGGTATCGATATTAAGAAAGAGGAAAGAGCTGAAGCCGTATTTAAGCTACCATCCCACCAATTACAAGCCGGTGATCCACAGTATGAAATCGCTAAGCTTATGTATCAAGACCTAACTAATAAGAAATTTGATTAACAATATTTAAATACACTCACCATGACAAAAGCCGTATCACATTTTACTGAAGAAATATGATACGGCTTTTTGAATAAACTATATCTCTATTGACTTATTTTAATTGGTCTCGCATTACGTAATACATTTTCTTTTACTTCATTTACAGGATCTATTATAGTAAACAGTTCAGGTTTCCAATCTACAGGTGTTAACGTATCGTTAAATGTATCAATGATTTGTCCGTTAAACATATTATTAACTGTAGTAAGTTGTTTTCCTCCAAAGACTTTCACAAATGAGGTATACTCTTTACCTGCTATATCCGCCACATTGTTTTCAGCATAGATTTGGGAGTTTTTTTCCCAACACCTAGTGCGTAAGCATAAGCATATTCACCGTTTGTAGTATCTGACGCAAAGTAATTATTATACACATGAACCTGGCCAAATCGTACTCTTGGTAAGCGTTGTACTACATTATGGAAATAATTATGATGCAAAGTTACATGTAATTTTCCTTCATCTGATATTTTTGAATCACTACTACCAATTAACATAGTTTTATTGTGATTTTCAAACGTCGAATAAGAAATAGTTATATAGTCAGCTTCATTGGTAATATCAACCAATCCATCTCTATGCTCATATTTACGACCAAAGTATTTTTCTACTGTTTCAGGGCCATCTTGGAAGGAAGAATGATCAATCCAAATGTGTGTACCACCTTTTATAGAAATACTGTCATACTGGGAATTCCAATTACCCTCTGGTCCATCATTAGGATCCCAAGAAGGGAAATAATCATAAGGAGATTCAAACTGTATATTTCGTATGATTACATTATCCGAATCAAGAACCAAATTTATACCCTTTAATTTTGCATTGTCCATGCCAATGATGCTTGTATTAGACAGTACATGAACCGTAATAGACTTACTTTGATTCTTTTGTGATGCCTTACGCTTTGCTTCTTGCTCATCTTTTAAACTCTTAGGCGCGGTACTTTGCGGCTTATGAGTTTCTAAATATTGTTGAAAGTCATAGCCATCGACCATGTAGTCTTTCATAGTCAATGGTTTACCATTATCATCGGTATCAAAATCTATAGTTCCATAGACTAGTACAATCTTAGGTGTAGTGTTTTTCTATTCTTAAGAGCTGATACAAAATTCTTTTTATTTGTTACTTTAAACACATTCTGCTCTGTAGCATTAGCACCACCAGTAGTCCCATTGCCTACAGAAGCAAATCCATCCTGTTTTGGTAATACTTCACGCATAAAGGTAGGGGCTCTCAGCCGAGGCTCACGAAAAAGAGGTCATCATTACAATAGCAATTAATGTAATGAATAACCCTAAGGGTTATCATTATCTTTCTCATAGTTCTAGTTCCTTTAATTTTTATTACGTTATAGCATATTATAGTGTTATCATACAACAACTATAGCTATAATAAATACCCTTTTATAACCAATACATGGTTTACAAAGGGGTATCATTTTAATTACGCCGGACGGCTCCAGTCGACTTGTACGTCGATGGCTTCCCACATGCGTGTTAAAGCTAATTTTAAATTGTCTAAAGATTCTAATGGTTTTACAGTTAACCGTTCATATGTATCAAGACCTGTAGCATGCTCGATAGCATGTTCCTCGTTTAAGTAAGCAAGAACCTTATCTACCCACTCTTGTTCAGGTAAATCTACGGACACTGTTTTTGATTCTGTATCATAGGACAAGAAACCATTGCTGTTGATGCCATAATGAATGGCTACGCGAAATAAACTCATATCTATACCTCTCTTGCGGTAATTTATTAACACTATACCCATATTGTAACACGAATAATTATATTAGCGAAAGTATTCAATATAAACTTTATAAGCCTTTTTTACAGCCTTGATGAGCACTTTATTAAACTGAGATGAGTCCACAGCAGTAAGCTAATCTCCAACTATAGTATCACTCATGTCAGCGTTAGTATTATCTAGATCATCTTGAGTAGATTCTACTCCTCGTTTATTTAGATCTATGGTCTCTTGTTCTGACTGCGCATCTACTACTGCTTTCAGCTCAGACCGTTTCCTACGCGTTCCGTTATCTCCGTGAAAGCGTTGCCACAGTGCACCACTCATAACGGCAGTTTCACCAAACTTAGATTCTAATGAATCTAACACGCTGGCTAGCTTATCCTCAGTTTCATCCTGTGGAGATTCAAAGAGGCTATCCTGCAAAGGCACCTCTTCGTCGAGGCCACTTACGGTGAGACCTAATAGTCGTATAGGCCCAGGAGGATCTATCCATCGGGTTTCCTCAGAAGAATACGTAAAGGCTTTAGCCTGTACCTTAGTTGTAGCACCTAAGGATTCAAGCTCTTTTGCTTTTCCTTTAGGTTTCTTGCTCGTCTTATCTTGCATGAGCTTGTTCCAAAGGAGCAGCGCAGTTTCAAAAAACACATGCTCATGGTCTGATGGTGTATCTAACCGCTTTTGGCGGGATACGGTGGTGAAGTCATCGTACCGAACCTTAATGGACACGGTATGACCTAAGAGATTGCGTTTTCTCAATCGTTTTGATAAGCGATTCGCAAAGTATCTAAACTCTAGTTCAATGGCACTACCATCCGTTAAATCTTCTTCGTAGGTTTCCTCAGCTCCGATAGACTGTATTTTGCGGTCGGTTTCCACCGGTCTATCGTCAATCCCGTTCGCTAGCTCCCATATGCGGCGCGCCTGGTTGCCCACGAGGGGAATTAAACTGCTTTCATCAGGCAATGCTTGAATATGACGCATCAAGTGAAAGCCCCCTGTTTTCAGAATTTTCTCCGTACGAGGACCTACGCCCCAAATACGTTTAATCGGCAACGGAGCTAAGATCTCTTTTTCACGGCCATAAGGTATGACCACAAGGCCATCGGGCTTATCTAAATCGGACGCCAATTTGGCGAGGAATTTGTTCTGTGCTAAACCTGCAGAGATAATGAGTCCCGTTTCCTCAAATACACGGTCTTTAATGGCTCTGCCCAGTGCTTTAGGGCCACTGTACATGGTAGACATACCGCTAACCTCGAGAAAGGCTTCATCGATAGATAAAGGCTCAATGTGAGGAGTGAATTCTTTCATAATGGAAAAAATCTGTTCCGATACCTCTTTATAGCGGTCCATGCGAGGATATACGTAGATACCATCGGGACAGAGTTTCTTAGCTCGTGAAATAGGCATGGCCGAATGAACACCGAATTTGCGCGCCTCATAGGAACAGGTAGCAACAACGCCACGTGAAGAAAGACCACCCACGATAACGGGGTGGCCTTTATATTCTGGATGATCCAGTTGTTCGATGGACGCGAAGAATGCATCCATATCAACATGCATAATCCATCGTCTCATTGTTACGCTTCTTTTTCGTGCTCAGAAATACGGCAGTATTTAATTTGTGCGCAAATACACTCATCCTTAGATTTATATAATTGAGGGATGATCTCTAAAATATCGCCAAATGTAGCTTCATTAATGGAATAACGAGTCCATAAGCCATTACGTTGAGAGTTAACTACACCTGCATCAATTAAGATTTTCATGTGGTAGCTCAACGTAGATTGAGACAAATTGAAGCTAGCTAAAATATCAGCTGCACATAATTCATTGCAAGACAACATATCGATGATGTGTAATCTTGTTTCATCGCTTAATGCCTTGAAAATCGTAGCTAAACGTTCATAAGAAACTTCAACCATATCTTTAACTCCTCAAATCCGTATCAAAAAATGTCAATCTACTTTTCTTGATTCTATTATATACTATTTCTTAATGTAAATCTATTTTTTTCTTTATATTTGTATCTTAATAATTTATTATGAATATCATTTTTAAATAAATGAGTAATTTTTATCACATTATAAACTCATTTAAGCACGCCACAGGTTTGTATATCGTGAATATTTTTAAATAAATTTTTCATCTCATAGATTTATTTAGGTATACATTAAATCGTATATATAAAGGTTTTTGTGCAATTATTTTTCTATAGAATTTTCGATATACATATTTTCTGATAACCTTATAGCATACTTCGATATACCGCACCACATTAACGACCGAAAGAATTAGATGTATTATACTTTTTTTGTAGTCTAAATCATTTCATCACAAAAAGGCTCCTCTTAGAGGAGCCTTATCTGTATAATTCTATAAATCGATTGCATAGCAGTAAAAATTTTAGCAATTATACTGCTACATCGACACTATCGAATACAATCATTTATATTATATCAAATTAGTATAGCTTAAAATACGTTTACTAAGTCGATAGTTTGGCTACGGTTAGGGCCAACGGATACGATACCCAAAGGTACGCCTGTTACTTCTGCAATGCGTTCTACATATTTACGAGCATTTTCTGGAAGCTCTTCGTATTTACGGATACCAGAGATATCAGTTTCCCAACCTGGCAATGTTTCGTACACTGCTTCGCATGCTTCAAGATCTTTTCAAGTTAGCTGGGAAGCCTTCTACATCTTTTACCATTCAATTTGTAACCTACGCAGATTTTTAATTCTTTGAACGTATCAAGAATATCTAAACGAGTGATCGCAAGGTAATCTAAGCTATTAAGACCTGCAGCGTATTTTACAACCATAAGGTCTAACCAACCACAACGACGAGGGCGACCAGTTACAGTACCGAACTCATGACCAAGTTTACGAAGGTTTTCGCCAGTTTCGTCAAGAAGCTCCGTAGGGAATGGGCCTGCACCAACGCGTGTTGCATACGCTTTTACTACGCCGAAGATATTTTTCAAGTAGTTAGGACCTACACCAGCACCTGTGGAAGCACCACCTGCGATTGGATGAGAAGATGTTACGAATGGATATGTACCATGATCAAGGTCAAGCATAGTAGCTTGAGCGCCTTCGAACAATACTTTTTTATCCTCTTGAACTGCTTTCAAAACAGCGATGTTAGTGTCTGTTACATATGGTTTCAATGCTTCAGCATATTTGATGTAGTCCGCTAAGATTTCATCGTAGTTAACAGGTTCAGCATCATAAACCTTTGTAAGCATTTTGTTTTTGAATTCTACATTGTATGCTAATTTTTGTTTGAATGTATCCAAGTCATACAAATCGCAGATACGGATGCCGATACGGTTAATCTTATCAGCATAGCAAGGGCCGATACCATTTTTAGTAGTACCGATTTTAGCATCCCCTTTAGATGCTTCCTCTGCATTATCTAAAGCGATATGATATGGCATAATAACATGCGCACGGTCAGAAATTTGAAGGGATTTAGCAGATTTACCTTGTTTTTCGAGACCTTCAATTTCTTGTAACAAAACTTTAGGGTCGATAACAACACCAGTACCAACAATATTTTGTTTGTTATCGTACAAGATGCCACTTGGCAAGAGGCGAAGCGCAAATGCTTTGTCATCTACTACAACAGTATGACCTGCGTTATTACCACCTTGACTGCGCACTACAACGTCCGCACGTTCCGCAATCCAGTCAACGATCTTACCTTTACCCTCGTCACCCCATTGAGTGCCGATAACCATACTTGTTGCCATATCTATATCCTCCATGTGAAAGTCGAAATAATTCATTATCATTATACAACAATGTTCGGACTCTGTGAAAGTATTTATACAAATTCAATCTTGAGTTTCTTCCCAAAAGCACGCGCTATTTTCTGCAAGGTTTTCAATGAAGGATTTCCATTACCATTTTCAATCTTACTAATATCAGACTGAGTAATGCCTGTTAATTCAGACAACTGCATCTGCGTCATATGAGTGCGAGACGAACCTCTACAATATTCTGAATGATTTGATATTCATCCTCTAACTCATCCCACTCTTTTTAAACTTCGGATTTTTAATTGTTTCGCTAAATATTGATCTAACGTTTCCATATTATGTATACCTCTCAATATAATCATTCTTATATCTAACAGCTAATTCAATAGCATTCTTCGGTGTTTTTCATAGATTTTTTTACAAAACCATTTGTTAAAACAATTTGAAAACAACAGAAAAACGTATCCATCATATTCCTCCTAGTACTAGAAGAAATCTTTACTTAAATTATATGTTAAAACATATATTCAGTAAAAGATATAGAGATATAGAAATTTAAAGTCTTACTATATCCAATATAAGTATCTAGTCTCTTAAAGTAAAGCAAATGGGAGGTGACCATTAGTCACCTCCCATGTATTGACATTTTAACTAGTCAAAGTATTCTATTTTGCCCTAGATACTATTCCACTTTCAATTTTTATCTGTTGCTTAAGTACTATTTTGGTTCTTTAAGCCATAGGCTCATTAGGAGCCCCATAAGTCCTACAGGTATCAATGTCATCAAAGCAGTTTGTACATCGTAGATATCTGCCAAGTGTCCGATATAAGGTGCTACAAGGCCTCCTAGTGTAATACCAAGGCCTAATGTAACGCCTGAAGCAAAGCCTGCGTTTTTAGCAAGGTATTTTTGACCGAGTACCGTAATGGGTCCATATTGTGAGAATACACCAAAGGCCATCGGTATCATAGCACCGAAGAAGCCCCATATATTTGGTACAAAGATAAATACTAAAACAGATGGTAAGAAGATAAGATTACCTAAGCGCACCGTTTTAAGGAAGCCTAATTTATCGGATAAGCCCCGCCCATATAGGTAAGGACTGCGCCCATTGCAAAGTACATAGTTAGGGCCAAGCTAGAGGCACTGGCTTCGCCGTTAATAACGGTAATGTACAGGATAGGAATAAAGATAGATAGTACAGAGAACAATATTGATCGTGAAGCGATCACAAAGAATAGCTTACCAAAGCTCGCCCAATCATTCGTACCCGTATGAGTAGATGTAGTAGAGCTTTTACTTTCACCTGCATTAGTCGTATCAGCCTCGCCCGTAAAGGCATAGAGATATAGCAATACACCGAGCAAAGCAATAGCGGTGAACACCCAGAGAAAATGAGCGCCAAAGACGTAGACACCACCCGCGATGAGAGGGCCCAATGCAAAGCCCGCACTGCCGCCCACTGCAAAGCGGCCCATGGCATTGCCGATTTCATGAGATTGTGTACGATTCACAAGGAGTGCCGCCTCAGGATGGAATAGTGCTGCCCCTACGCCGGCCAAGAGTGACAAGGCTAGAATCATTTCATAGCTCGTAGCTAGCGCTATAGCACTAATGCACACGAGAGTCACCGTAAAGCCTGCTGGAATGAACCAAGGTACGCGCCACCGATCGGCTACGTAGCCCAATGCAGGCTGGGCGATAGAGGCCACCACGGTGTTACAGAAAATAATGGTAGCCGATTGATAGTAATTAAGGCCAAAGTTAGCAATAAAGAACGGAATCAATGCGGCCAACGAACCTTGACCAAAATCATTAATACAATGAAAAATAGGCGGTCCGTACTTTCGTATAATACGTTTCATATAACCTCCTAATAAAATAGCTAATTTTTCCTAAGATACAGAGATACTCACGAGAAAACTAGCTCATAATTGTGTGCAAAATAGTGTAAATAACAGATTACATTCAAAATAAAAAGAGTAGATATAGCCAATACCTAATGCATGTGCCATAGGCTTGTTGGTCTATACCTACCCTAGTCTTTCATATGTTATATGGGAAGTACCCTACAATTATAGGCCAAAGCGAGCCATGATTGTATCAACATGTTTCAATAATTTATGCGGATCAAAGCATGCATCGATTTCTTCAGCAGTCATGTATTTCTTGATATTTTCATCAGATTTAAGACCTGTAGCGAAATCTTTGCCTTCGAGCCAGCGTTCCATAGCATATTTTTGAACCCAACGGTATGCTTCGTCGCGCACGGCACCTTTGTCTACAAGGTGAGTCAAAATTGTTTGGCTGAATACAAGGCCACCTGTAAGGTTAAGGTTTTTAAGCATTGTTTCAGGATATACTAACAATTTGTCGATGGTGCGGATTGTTAAATGAAGCATGTAGTTCAACGAAATTGTTGCATCTGGTAAAATAACGCGTTCTACAGAACTATGGGAAATGTCGCGTTCATGCCACAACGCTTGGTCTTCGTAAGCAGATTGAGCATAGCCACGAAGCAATCGAGCCATACCGCAAATTCTTTCACAAGTGATAGGATTGCGTTTATGAGGCATCGCAGAGGAACCCTTTTGTTTAGGGCTGAAATATTCTTCCGCTTCGCGTACTTCTGTACGTTGCAGATGACGAATTTCCAAAGCGATTTTATCCAATGTACCGCCTACAACGGCGATTGTGGACAACAATTCAGCGTGACGGTCACGTTGTACGACTTGGGTAGCGATTTTAACAGGCTCAAGGCCTAATTTTTCACATACGTATTGCTCTACGAATGGATCGATGTTGGAGTATGTACCAACAGCGCCAGACAATTTACCTACAGCAACGCTTTTACGAGCATGTTCCATGCGTTCGATGTCGCGTTCTACTTCGGCCATCCACAACGCTAATTTCAAGCCAAATGTAGTTGGTTCTCCGTGAATACCATGAGTACGACCAATCATAGGTGTGTATTTGAATTCAGCTGCACGGCGACGCAATACTTCATGCAAACATTTCAAGTCTTCAATCAAGATGTCACATGCTTGTTTCATCATGTAACCAAGTGCTGTATCTTTAACGTCTGTAGATGTAAGGCCAAGATGGATATATTTAGCCGCTTCAGGACCTACGTATTCACCTACTGCTGTTACGAAGGAAATGATATCGTGGTTTGTTTCCTTTTCGATTTCATGAATGCGCTCAACGTCGAAATTGCCCTTTTCGCGAATAGCTTTAGCCGCTTCTTTAGGGATAACACCTAACTCAGCTTGCGCCTCGGATGCCAATGTTTCTACTAATAACATTGTATCGAATTCGTTGCGCTCGCTCCAAATATGGCCCATTTCTTCTCGTGTATAACGTGGTATCATGATGTCTCCTTTGCATGATAAAAGCTTGATTTATAGGATTATTGTACCATATGTGACAGCTCCCTTCAACGAAAGGTCAGTAAATTTCCGAATAATAATTATATTAAATTTACTAATCGTTCGCGTTTATTCGGGGTTCACTATATTAAAACCTCTATTTTAATTTTTATATAGGTTAAGACCTCTATTCGGTCCTATTGGATACTTTTAGCTTTTTCTTAACATCCGGTCCCACAAGAGACTTTCTTTCAGTTCGTATACTTCTATACCTTCATCTATGCGTTGAATGCGTTTAATCATTTTTGGATGAGTAATAAAGAGACGACTGAAAAAGCCCGTACTTTCACGATCATATAATTCGCCATTTGCAAGCATGCCAATTTGTTCAGTGGCAAGGCCTAATGCAACAAGGCCCTCTCGCAACTCTCGCCCTAAACCGATGGATACGGCGTAAGCATCTGCGGCATACTCACGACGGCGACTATCAAAATAGTAGGTAATCCACTTCGGCAAGCGCAGTACATACTCCACCGCTGTAATCATAACAAGGAGAACTATTTGGATTATGCGAATGACGATATTAACAATAGGAATCAGCGCCAATATATTTAAGGCTCCATTTAAAAGTATAACGAGGTTTAAGATTAATTGTCCTAGTCGATCCATAGCATAGGTTATGGTCAAGTAAATCGTGTCACGGTTTCTTAAATGCCCCAATTCATGCGCCAAAATGCCGAGCAAATGTCGTTTATCTAACCCATTCAAAGCGCCTGTATGAATGGTAATATGGTTGACCCCTGAAGCAAAAGCATTGATATCCTCATCAGTGCGCATACGCAATGTCAAAGAATTTCTTGATACACCACTACGTGCACATAATTCTTCTAAGAGCGGTTCAATATATTCAGCTTCTCCAGCACTTGGTTTTCTTTCACCTTGTAACCAATGGGCAAGCCAACTAAAGGGTGGCAAAAATAACCCGATAGCCACAATAATAGGTAAAGCAATAGACAAAATGATATACACATCTAACTTATCCGCTAAATGTAACGGTTTTTATAAACCAATCCCAAGAAAAGGGGTGTACCAATTGTACGGCAGACTCCAAAATTGGGAAAAAGACAAATACAATAATGACATTAACGATATAGGTAAGAATAACTTGAATCATAGGCTCTCTCTTTACGTTCTCATGAGGCTTATATAGCTATATACTAATATAGTAATAAATTAATTAAAGTGTATCATCGCTGTACATTGTGATATATAATAAACATACAGACTAAACCTATTATGAAGAATAGCTCATTTATAACTGAGCTTTATGATAATAGAAAAGATAACTATATCCGTTATGGGAGGCTTTCATGGCAAATTTAAATCGAAAAGAGCGTCGCGCACAGCGCAACGAATCTAATACAGCGGGCAATATATTACGTCTATTCTTTCTACTTAGCTTTATTGGCTTAGCGGTAGTACTATTCGGCGAGCTTGATTACAATTTTATCGTCTCTATATACGCTGTAAACATCGTAGTATCCTTGATTTATGTAGTAATGAACAAATCCCGCATCACTACCTCTTTGGCAGTACATACAAACGTACGCATGATTATTGCGTACCTCATCATGCTCATCACCATCTTCTTCTACGCTTTCGCCTTATGGCGTGCCAATCAATTTAGCACACCAATGCAGGCCACCTTGTTCATTGGTGGGGCCATCGTATACCTTGCGGTATTCAACTCCACCAAGTCAATGCTTACTGATCAAGATTAATACAAACATAACAAAAGAGGCATATCTTACATACATTTGTATGTGATATGCCTCTTTATTGTCCTAGAATAACGGGAACTGCTAAGTAAACAGGTTCACCCCGTCGGTTAACGATGGATCCACTGCTTTTGATGATGCGCAATGCTTCGTCTCGCACAGCTTGCGGTACGTCGTCCACGATGAGCGGCGTATGTTCTCCAACGATAACATTGCCGTTAACATCAAAGTTAACTCGTACTACCACCTTGCCTGTTACGACAGATGCTCTCCCCTGTTCTTGTACAGTCCGCAAATAGTCATGAGGATTAATATCTGGTTTTTGTAAAAGTGCTTGTTGCCCTGGCGTCAACAGACTCAATGCTAAATCAGATAAGAAGGATAAGTCACTAGATTCAGGCAATCCATTTCCAGTTGCATTTGGATCCGATGATACATTTTTACCAATAGGCGCTTTACTATTCTTGGAGGATTTTCCATCCTTAGCATCAGGGCCGTGCGTAACTACAGCTTGTTCACTGCTACTCGTTTCCGATTCAATAGCCTTTGGGACGGCCCTCTCGGCGCACACTAGATCTTTGCTGTACTTTTTACTTAACTCTTTAGTACGTTCATTCTCTTGCTTGCGCTCATCCAGCGAAGGATTCGCCTTAGGAGCGGCCCCTGCGGGAGTTACATCCTGAAGTTTTTCCATAGGATTTTCCGCTGGTTTCGGTGTAGTTTCAACAGTTTCAACCCCTGTGTCGCTTTCACCATCATCAGGCAAATTAAAGCTAATTTCCGTCGCATCATGGGCAGCACCAGTACCTGCCATCCCCCGCAAAGAAAGTCCCATACCAGAGATGAGGATGATTGTGATTCCCACGGACACTACGAAAGGTTTCAAATAATGCGATTCAAACATAGAATCACTTCCGTTCCGTAGCGACGCTAATATATTTAGCGCCATTTACCTTGAGCATGTCCAATAGAGCAATCACCTCGCTGTAATACACGTCCTTAGAGGCGCGGATGACAAAAGCTTGTCGAGGTGCTTGTTTCACGATAGATTGCACCTCTTCGGCCAAGCGGTCGGAAGAGATTTCCTGATTGTCGATATATAGCGTGTGCGTTGTGGTGAGCGTAATCGTAATAGGCTCAATAGATTTTGCTGTAGATGTCGATGCAGATGGCAAATTGAGCGGAATTTGTTGCTCTGTATTCATGTACAGCGTGCCCACCATGAAGAATACCAATAAGAAAAATACGATATCGATCATGGGGATAATCATGATGGTCGGTTCTTTTTTAACCCCTAATGTGCGCCGTCTCATATATCATGTTCCTCGTTGTACGCATCGAGGATGTTGCCGCACTCATGCTCTAATGTAGTAATAGAATCGTTTACCTTTGCTGCACAGTAACTGTGAAAGCCAAGCGCGATAATCGCTACAGTCAAGCCTGTAGCCGTTGCCACTAAGGCTTCAGATACACCGCCTGTAATGATGGTAGGCGCTCCAATATCACCGCCTACTACTGCGAAGGCGCGAATCATACCTAGCACTGTCCCCAACAGCCCTAACAACGGTGCCATCGTTACAATCATGCTGAGCCAGCTAAGGCCGCGTTTTAAACGCTCATCGGCGTAAGATACTACGTCTTGTAAACGGTTTTCTAAACCATTATAGTTCTTTGCACTGCGCATAGCGCGAGCAAATAAAGAGCCAAGCTCTTCTGTGTCGCGTTCTAGAACACTTGGTAACATAACCCAAGATTGGTTCTTCTCTAACACCTTATTAAAACGACGCAAGTCTTTAGTAAACTTGCGATATAACACGATACGCTCAATACCGATCATCAAAGCGAAAAGCATCACTAGTGGATACATAACAAACCCACCAGCTACAAATAAATGCGCTATACTACTCATACTAACCTCCAAAAAGCCTTCTACCCTTTAGGGCTCTATTAGGGTTAATTATACCACGATTTCCCCTATCAAAAAAATAAGATATGCGACGTAAAAAGCCACATAAATTAAGGATTAAAAAAGTATATAAAAAGGCTGTACTAAAATGATTACCATTCTAGTACAGCCTTTTATCATTAATTTTTAAATCGTTAGCCTCTGAACTTGATTAGCCTCTGAACGTGATTAGTCTTTTTAATGATGTTTTACGATGAAGCCACCTACACCTAAAAGCCAATCCTAAACCGCTACAGAACATACCGATAGAATACCACAAGGTGTAAGATTGGTTATTCACAGAAATAATAGCCTTAAGCCGCTTGCGCATTAGTCGCATTTCTTGCAATTTCCAAATGTAGCCATAGCTGGATCTGGATTTAACAATAAAATGGCAATACCAATAATCAGAATGACTACACCAATTGGTAATAACAGTTTTTGTTCATTTTGAATGTCCCCTCTTAACATTAAACGGTGAGTATACTTTAATTATACACCGACTTTAGTATTTTAAAAAGATAAACTTATAGATTATCTAACTTTCATTAGCTAACCAATAGCAATTATTCATTAAAAATAAATGTATGGATAAACTAATAAATTAAGTATTAAAATACAGAAAAAGGCATAGTATACAATGCCCTATTGAGCTGAACTCAACTAAGAACATTGGTACTATGCCTTTTATGGATACATCTTAAGTTATATCTAAATTAGTAGGCCCATAAAGTAGCCCATAAAGTAGGTCCATAAAGAGGAGTGTGTAGTAAGATACGTTATGCCTGCTTATCTTGTATGTGTATGGAACTACTTATCGTAAGGACTTATCAAAAACGGTAATTAATTCTTCTACGGCTTGTGATTCACTCATTTCACCGTCTAAAACAGCATTTTCAACTTCGCCCATACGACCTTGAATGACTACATTGTTAAAAGAATAGGTTGTGCAAATGTTCGTCAATCATATCACGTACCCTAACGGAGGGATTGTTCTTGACGTCGTTTTAAGAATACCCCATTTTCTTTACCTTGTTCAGCAAATTCTTGGATCACATCCACAATTCGTCGAGACCATCCTTCAGTCACGGCTGAACATGTGTAAGCTTGGGTCTTCCATTTTTCCGTAGCTGGACGAATGTAATGTAACATCCGATCGTAATCGCTACGAGCGATGAGAGCACGCTTGAGGTTGTCCCCATCAGCCTTAGTGACCACAATAGCATCAGCAAGTTCCATAACGCCTTTTTGATGCCTTGCAATTCATCGCCTGCACCAGTTAAGACGATGAGCATAAAGAGTCTACCATAGAGCGCACGGTAACTTCGCTTTGCCCAACACCAACCGTTTCGACGAGAATGATATCGTACCCAGCAGCCTCGCAAAGTAGCATCGTTTCTCTACTTTTACGAGCCACACCGCCTAGTGTACCACCAGCCGGCGATGGACGGATATAGGCTTCAGGATGTTTCGTCAACGTTTCCATCCGCGTTTTATCGCCCTAAAAATACTGCCTTTTGTGACTTGGCATGTGGGGTCTGCAGCAGTACGGCCACCTGTAACCAGCGTCAATGAGCATGTTACCAAAGGCTTCAATAAATGTACTTTTACCGGCCGCAGGCACACCAGTAATACCGATGCGCAACGCCTTGCCCGTACGAGGCAATACGGCTTGCAATACTTGTTGAGCTAGTTTGAAATGGTCCTTATTATTACTTTCTACTAATGTGATAGCCCGTGAAAGTATAACGCGGTCCCCCTGCTCGATACCGCGTACATAATCAGCGACAGTTAACTTCTTTCGCCGCTGTACGGGACGTACCGACGGAGCCAGATGAGCCGAACTAGACAAGAGGCCGTCGTGCATTTCCTTGACGCCTTTCATCACGTGACTCGCAAAGGTCTCATCTTTCTTCGCATCTTCTGGCACCCAGTCCGGACGATACGTACTACCCTCGGCATTTGCGTTTTTTACACCTAATTCTGGAGCGCTACCGCCACTAGGGGTAGCGCCATTTTGTATATTGCGCAATTCATCCGGAGTAGGCCGTTTATTATCAGTCATTGCCTTCGTCTTGAACGTGACTAGTCAATGTTTCTAGTAATTTCTTAGTCGCTACGGGCAAGACTGTACCAGGGCCAAAGATAGCCACTGCGCCATGTTCGCGTAGGAACTCATAGTCCTGAGCAGGGATTACGCCGCCGATGGCAACTAAAATATCTCCACGACCTCGCTTGTTGAGTTCTTCTACAAGTTGAGGTAACAATGTTTTGTGACCTGCTGCAAGAGAACTGAAGCCGACGATGTGAACGTCATTATCCACCGCATCTTGTGCTGTTTCTTCTGGAGTTTGGAACAAAGGTCCGATATCTACGTCAAAGCCCATATCCGCGAAGGATGTAGCGATAACTGGCACCGCGGTCATGACCGTCTTGGCCCATCTTAGCAATCATGATACGAGGACGACGACCTTCGAGATCTTCGAAGTCATCCGCCATTTGGCGAACTTCCTAGATTACATCATCATCTTCATATTCGCTGGAGTATACGCCGGAAATAGAGCGGATAACCGCTTTATGACGGCCACATACTTTTCAACAGCAAAGGAAATTTCACCTAAGGATGCACGAGCACGGCGGCTTCAAGTGCAAAGGGCAACAAGTTGCCTTCCCAGATTCCTGTAGCATTTGTAATCGCTTCGAGACAGGATTGAACCTTATCTTCGTCACGGTTAGCACGCACATTGCTCGAGACGACGAATTTGCGCTTCCCGTACAGCTGTATTATCTACGTCGAGGATATCCAATGGATCTTCCTTTATCTAGACGGTATTTATTGATACCGATGATTGCTTCACGACCAGAGTCGATACGGAAAGCTTGGCGACAGATGCCGCGACTTCTTCGATACGCATCTTAGGAAGACCTGTATCAATCGCTTTCGCCATACCACCAAGGGATTCGATTTCTTGGATATGACCCCAAGCGCGACGAATCAATTCATCAGTCAATGCTTCTACATAGTAGAGGTACCCCTATGGATCAATAACCTTACATACCTTAGTTTCGTCTTGGATGTAAAGCTGAGTATTACGGGCAATACGTGCGGAGAAGTCCGTAGGCAACGCAATGGCTTCGTCAAGCGCATTTGTATGTAGGGATTGCGTATGGCCCAAAGCGGCACCCATCGCTTCCATACATGTACGAGCTACGTTGTTGAACGGATCTTGTTCTGTTAAAGACCAACCAGAGGTTTGGCTATGTGTACGAAGTGCCATGGATTTAGGATTTTCAGAGCCGAAGCTGTTGATAATCTTAGCCCACAACATACGTGCTGCACGCATTTTCGCAATTTCCATGAAGTAGTTTTTACCGATTGCCCAGAAGAAGGACAAGCGTGGTGCGAATTTATCTACGTGAAGGCCTGCATTTACACCTGTGCGGATGTATTCAAGGCCATCGGCCAATGTATAACCTAACTCGATGTCCGCAGTAGCGCCCGCTTCTTGCATATGGTAGCCAGAAATGGAGATACTGTTGAACTTAGGCATGTACTGGGATGTATACGCAAAGATATCGCCGATGATACGCATGGACGTAGCTGGAGGGATAAATATGGGTATTACGTACCATGAACTCTTTCAAGATATCATTTTGGATCGTACCAGCCATAACCTTTTTTATCAACGCCTTGTTCTTCACCTGCTAGGGATGTAGAACGCCATAACAGGCAATACGGCGCCGTTCATTGTCATGGATACGGACATTTGGTCAAGAGGAATACCGGAGAATAGAATTTCCATGTCGAGGATGGAGTCTACCGCAACGCCCGCTTTACCAACGTCGCCCACTACGCGAGCATGGTCGGAGTCATAACCACGGTGGTGTGGCAAGGTCAAAGGCGATAGACAAACCTTTTTGCCCGCGCCAGGTTACGACGATAGAACGCATTGGATTCTTCCGCAGTGGAGAAACCAGCGTACTGACGTACTGTCCAAGGACGAGTTACGTACATTGTGGAATAAGGTCCACGCAGAATGGAGTACACCAGCCATATAGTCAAGAGTGTGTCATCCTTCATAATCCATCTCTGTGTAGAGAGGTTTTACTTGAGTTTGCTCCATTGTTGTATTATATAAATCTTCAAAGCTTTTTCCTGTTTCTTTTTGAAGTTCAGCAAAGCCATGCATCGCGAGATGTCGGTGACTGCGTTCCCAAGCCAAGAGAGGAGAAGTCTGGATTTTTTTAAACATGAGCTCACATCCCTTTTTCTTATCTTGTAATGTATTCAAGATTTCGTAACAATTTGCACGAACGGAAATGAAGTCGTCTACGCCAGCTTCACGGTATACAGGCTCGAGGTCCTTAGAGCGGTGCCCTGCCAAGATAACCGTTACATTCGGCATAGTTTCTTTCAATTCTTTCGCTAGTGGCGGTACTAATTCTGGATATGTATCATCTGTGGAACAGATAACGACAACATCAGCACCACTTTCACGAGCGACCTTCAAGAGCATCAGCCGTAGTTTCATGGCCGTCATTTTTAATCACTTCAAATGCACCTACTTCGAAGAAGCCTGTGGAGAAGTCCGCACGAGGTTTGTGTTGAGGAATTGGGCCCATATTAGCCAGAATACCTTCACATTATCTTTTCGTACGTTGTTTATAGTTTTCAGTACGCATGCGAAGTGCTTCAAATTGTTCAGTCCGGCGATGAGCCGTGATTGGTTCGATCGTTTCAGAAGAAATATCGCCAGCATCTAAAGACTTACGGATTTGACGAATCGTCAATTTTGCAACGCCCCAAGCTCGATGAGACCAATCAAAGCGCCGGGCTCTGTCGTACTCTGCTTCTAGGGTAGCCTGTGCTTTAGAAATAGCATCTGGCTCCGCACTCTGCCAAGTATTCTTCAATGTGAGCAACACGTTTTTGACGCAATGTTTCTTGATTTTCTGGTTTAGGATCTAATAGCTCTTCTGTCATGTTCGCATACATGTTGTTACCTACAGCCACATCTCTGCGGTATGCAAGGGTTTTGAAGCGCTCATCAAGAATCGCTTTAACTTGAGCTTGTGGATAGCCTTCTTTCAAAGCTGCCACGATGCCGCCTTTAGATTCGATCGTTTGGAACTCAGCCCAGATTTTTCGCACAATTCAGCGACCAACGTTTCCACGTACCAAGAACCACCTACAGGGATCCACCGGTTGACGTAACTCGAATTCAGTTTGCAACATAACTTGGATGTTACGGGCAATACGACGAGAGAAATCATCCGCTTTGCGAATTGGTTGGTCGAATGGAGATACTTCAAGGCTGTTCAAACCGCCTACAACGCCAGAGAATGCTTGTGTTGTATTGCGCAACAAGTTTACATATGGGTCGTATACAGTTTTTGTGAAAGCCGATGTTCTGCCGTGTACATAGAACAGCACGGTCCTCTTCTTCAGCACAAAAAGCTTCCATGATGCGCGCCCAAAGTACGCGCAATGCACGCAATTTAGCGATTTCCATAAAGAAGTTAGCACCCATGGAGAAGGTGAACATCATGCTCTTAGCGATGGTGTGTATATCGATGTTTCCGTTGTGCCAATTGACGCACGTAGCAAACGGCTGTTGCCAATGCGTAAGCCACTTCCTGTACATCGTTAGCGCCGCCATTAGCGTATACATCACCAGATACAAGTACTGTTTTAAGCTCTGGAGCTTGTTCTTTAGCCCACACAACAGTATGTGCCATTTCATCAAAAGGCTGTGTCTGAGGAAATATGCAATGCACCGTCTTTAGCCCAAACGCTAACAGGGTCTGCACCAACGAGACCTTTCAAGTCAGCCGTTTGTTTTTAGAGCCTTTCACAGTGGTGCCCAACATACTGCAAGCAAGATAGCTGCAGAAGCACCTGTTTCAATGTATAAAGGATTTTCTTTAAGATTGAAACGTTCGATTAATTGTTTGCAGTCATCCATGGTGGACAAAGGATGTACCACCAACGCCAACGGATGCGCCTACTTGCACATCTTGATCATGGCGTGTCGCTTCATCAAGTCGGATGTTGTGGATGGTGCCGCCTTTTACAATTTCGTATAAACTTGCATGATTGGCATCTTTAGGTAAGGAATCGTCTACGTACTGGGATACGCCCCAAGACTCTTTAATATAACCACTTGCCTTAGTGCCACGTAGGAACTCGCCTGCCCCGGGATATACACCTTTTGGAATTTTTCTCCATGCAGTGCAGGTGTGTAAATTGGCTGCAACGTAATACCTTCATAGGTTTTAGTGAACATCTTCTTGTGGAAGTCGCCACCTTTTAACGCCTTTTTCAACTTCAGCCTGCCATTGTTCGCACGTAGGTTTCTCAAATTCGTCAAAGGATACAGGTGCCAATAGATCGCGTTCTGCGTCCTTCGAAAGTCTTTTTGTCGAACATATATGTGCCTCCTTTTTCAACCTCGAAACCATGACCGAGAAACAGCGCACCGTACCTGCGAAATGTTCTATCTATGAATCACACGAGCTTCCCTATGCTTGGATCACATCAACCTCAACCTGCGCATCCATTAATTCAATAATTATAAAGCCTGATTCATATGCTAAACAGCCACTTTCAAGGGCAACAAAAAACGTGCCACCCAAAAGTGACACGTAAGGTTTCTTATTGAAAGGTACGCCAAAAAAACACTGAAACCAGCATACCCCAATCCCTTCCTATCGCTCGTAGGTACATAACGGTGATTATCAAATGAGCAGTTCTCCTGGCTCGGGCTCATCGTACTCGCTTTCGCCTTCCCAGATTTCTCCAGTGACATGAATGACAGGCTCGTCCTTCCAGATGGCAGGGACCGCATCGGCTTGTACCGATTTCTCTATTAAGTCTTGTGACACCTATTCTCTATATTCGTTGTTCTAAGTCCAATATAGTGTAAGATTATGCACAAAGTCAATGAACATAACAGTTAATCATAAGTACCAAATTTTAGGTTATAACTGAAAGTCATATGCAATAACTAAAATGCATAATTCCATTCAAAGCTATTCATTGAATGGTTAAAAAGTAGGTTTACTATTATCACTACCCATACATGCTATCAGCAATGATATAATGAATTTTATCAATCACGAGGAGGTTATGAGCAGTCAGAATGAAAAATAAGGTCTAAAAGCGCTCAGTCCGACTTTACTTGTTGCTATAATCTGGGGATTACTCCCCTATATTGGGCACTACTTAATCATAGTTTCTTTCTTTTCAGTGCTATCACAGCACGCATCATCTGGTCAGGCGTTTGGATGTTTTCTATCGTTACTGTACGCATGCAACAACTACGCATCGACTATCCACTATTTACGCACCAACCTTACTCACCAGGACTATTATTACTCTTGGTCGCATGCTGTGATCATCAGCATCAATTGGTTCACTTATATTTGGGCTATTACCAACCAATCACGTGCTCGAACACCAGCCTCGGATACTATATTAATCCACTACTCAATGTGATTACTAGGTGTCGTCATCTATAAAGAAACCTTGCTGCTGGTACACAAAATTAAGCAGTCGTTCTCATCGCCGTGCATCAGGCGTATCTATGCTCGACCTATGAGCTGGGCTCGTTGCCGACTGTTTCGATTGCATCTCAGCTGTACCTTTCGGCTTCTATGGGAGCCGTCAAAAACGACTCACCATCCATCGCACTTTTCGAGCATTGCCTTTGAGGCGTGGCTTATTACACCTCATAGCCTATGGTATGTACAACTATGGTAGACACTACATCATGGTCTTTTTATTGACAGAACATGGTACCCCCACTTGTCTACTACTCGTTTGTTCAGGCCTTACTACATCTGTGCCCCAATCGTGTTTTTCTCATATGGGGCTCGTTTACTGCCGCTCAACGTGTTAGGATTCTTGCAATACCTCTCTCCAACTATGGGCATTTTGCTAGCCATCTTCTACTTTGGTGAAAGCTTTGACACCATAAATGATCGCCTTCGGTTGTATATGGATAGCATTAGTATTATTCTCGTTATCAAGCCAAATTACAACGCGCATTAGCCTAAAAAGTAAAGTATATCCTATATTATCAACTAAAAGCTGTATCAAATGCACTCAACATTTGATACAGCTTTTTACATTAATACATTTACATGCTATCCAAATATTTTCTTATCCTATTAATTCGATTTATTTATATTCATACTGTTCATTTTAAAAACTATATTGTCAAGTGACTAATAGGAACCTAGGTGACCAATGGTCACCACTATATAGCTAAAAACGGTGCTAGAATGCAGATGAGATAAGTAATACTTCCATCAATTGTTTTACACGTATATACGTGTTACTACAAAGAGGAGAGCCTATGAAGGACAAGATTTACTTAAACTACTGTTAAAATGCCATTTTGAAAGAACAGGACTAAAATAAGGAGGACTTATAAAATTTATATATCACGCCATAATCCATGATGACGCCGATGGTTTCTGCTGAGTTTCCAGACTTAGCATATACAAGTAGTACGGGCTCAACATTAACAGAGCTTGTAACTAATGCACAGAAGCAATGGAACTCTATATATTTTAGGAGCTTTAGAGGACTGGGAAAGATTACTAACCCCTACATCTATTCGCAACTTACCATGTACGAATACAACCTATCCTACGTTAGTATCAAACAGACATTGATTTAGCTAAAAATAGTAAATCCGTAAAAGAAAACCTTAACCATTCCTGCATGGCTTAAACGATAGAGCACTAGCGAAAGGGTATCAATTTTCTCAAATTTTACAAGAAGCATTAGTGGAGAAAACAATGTAAATTTACACTCATCAGTTACTTAGTAAAATTAGAACTACTGTCCAGCAATAACTGCTAAGGTGAGTAATATGATACAAAAGCATCCACAGAATTATTACGAAATAGAGCAATAATTTTTAGTACATATAATACATCAAACCATATACTATGACGATCTTCTAATCGCGCCATATATTCGGAAAGATGGCGCACCCCAAATGGAGCTTTCGCATTAGGATTCAGCTTCTTCCAGTACAGCATAATATACGGAGTTACAAAACAACCTACAAACACTAAAGTATGTAAGGAATAGAGGTGTTTCTATATTATGTTGGGACATAAACCCTGACCAGTCTACGACCATTAGACCACCAAGGTATGAGAAAAACAAACCAATATATAAATCCTGTCACCTTTATAACAAGGCGAATCATCTGTTTTACATCCATATCATAATCCAACTAATGTTTTAAATCGCATTATTGTGAAAGCGCTCCGAAATGGTCTTGTTCAGCGTGACAGCTTTTTACAGATGGATTAATGTTAATCGCCTTTTTCAAGCCAATCAAGGGCCTTAGTATCATCCCCTTGGTCTGCATAAATGGTAGCAATACCATAGACGGACCAAAGTATTACTAGGGTCCTTTTTCTATCTACTTTTCAAACCATTGTTTAGAATCGTTTAACTGACCTTGTAACTTGTACACCATGGCCATATTATAGTAATTAGCTACATTATTTGGATCTAAGTCATATGCCTTTTTTAGTGTCTGCTAATCCTTAGCTGTATCGCCATGTAAAGCCATTGCAAAGCCCTCGCACAGAATAGGCTTCAGAACTATTAGGTTATCTTTAATAGAGGCTGTGGCCTCCTCGATGGTTTTAGCATAATCACCAGAGGATAGAGCTTGTAGGGCAACTAAATGATTATCTTGATTAGTCATTTTTACTACTGTCTTGAGAGGGTGTACTAGAACTCGTAGTATTGCTTTTCTGTATTACTATTATTTGTATTCTGATTTACTCCACAACCACTAATAAATATAAGTAATGCAAGTATAGGCAAAATTCTTCTCATATCATATATTCCATTCTTAAATAATCTCCAAGATACATATCATAATGATATAATAAAAATACCTCCAGAAAGGAGGTGTTATATTGGAGGAGTTGTTTCATACACTCTGAGGGTACCTTGCTTGCCCTCTTATTGTCGCCTCTAGCAGTAACTACCTACAGCTATTGGCTCAACAATAAGAACAAAAAAATAAGCAAGAAAAAGGACGAGCTGCCACTCGTCCTTTTTTTGATATATTATAGGTAATTTCATACACTCTACTACCTACGTATAGTATATCATACTTAATAGAAAAATAAACCCCTAATAGATAATACTAGAATCTTATTCAAGTAATATTATTTTTAGCTGTAGAACAACGGTCTAGTAGGAATGCAACGCCTACGAATGGGATGCCACCGCTTTCACCAAGACCAATTTCACATGTGGAGCTAGAGCTTACGCCTAGTGTAGCACCGTATTCAGCGATTTCGCCAACCAAGTCTTTTTGTAGTAGATTTGTTAAGTTCTGGTGTGAAAAACCTTTTTGACCAACGAAAAGCCGTCGCACGCAAAGGATTTAATGTTGAATACATGATCGGTGCAGAGGCGCGCCAAGTCTTCAATGTATTGAGATTTGTTCAAAGATTTAATCTTACATTGTTTGTGTACGATAACTCGTTCATCGCATTTTTCAATATCGAGATGCGGCACAACATGTATGTTGTACAAGAATTCAGAAATATCGTTAATTTCTAAGTCTGGCATATGTTTGAAAGCATGGTTGAAAGCATGCACTATGGTCGATTACAATTGGGTAGTTTACCATTTTGAGATGCTTTTCATCAATGCATCGTGCAAGTCTTTTACAGCCGTTCATGAACGTCGTCGATAGTTTTTCAAAGCTCAAGCCACAGCAGAGATTTTTCGATATGTTGTGGGTAAATAATATCGATATGAGCCTTGTTGCAGAGGCTTTCCACGACTTGTTGTAGTCGCGATCATCGTCATAACCTTGGTTCGGTTTGAAGGCACAGTTCGCACAAGTACTGAAGTATACAACCTTTTCAAAGTTAGTTGGTTTAATACGATTTCTCAATCTATAATGGTTAGCCTTAGGCGTTGTCTTTGAAGTAAGTACGGTGTAATACCTGTGACGCCATGTAAACCGTCGGTAATCTGAAATTGCCTTTTTGCGTAATGATAGAACCAGCAATGCCTTCGAGGGCTTACGCCGGCACGAGCCATTTGAAGGGTTGTGGAGAAGTTGTCGTAAATCTTCTTAGCCAATTCTGATGCGAGCGGATCGATGCGGCGCATGGACAATGCGATTTTGAGCAGTATCGATGCTAAGTGGACAAAGACCTTTACACATAGAGCAGTCAGCATAGTTTTCCACACCGTAGTATTCGTAGCCTTTTCTGAGCTCAGATGCCAATGTGAAGTTACCTTCGTTTTCAAGGCGTTTCGTTTCGCGCAACAACGCAATACGTTGACGTGGCGTCAATGTTAAAGTACGGCTTGGACAATGTTTTTCACAGAAACCGCATTCCATACAGATTGTGAAAGCATCATCGATAGCACATTGTGCCTAAGGTTTTTCTTGTACACATCTGGATCATCTGTGATGATTACATCAGGGTTCAAGATGCGAGTAGGGTCAAAGATGGCTTTGATGCGACGATTGATTTCAGTACGCTTTTTGCCCCATTCCATTTTCAACGAATGGCGCTACCATGCGGCCCTGTACCATGTTCAGCTTTCAAAGAACCGCCGAAACCAGATACGCGTTCGGACATTTTCTTTTTACTAAATCGCCGAAGTTCTTAGTATCTTTTAGGATCGCTGAAATCAGGTGTGATATTAAAGTGAACATTACCAGACAGAGCATGACCGAAGATTACACCACCGTCATACGAAATCGTATTTATGGAACAATTCCGTAATCATTTCGATGCCCTTAGTGAAGTCTTCAATTTGGAAGCATACGTCCTCTGTAATAACAGTGGTGCCTTTTTCTACGTTGACCACCAACGATTGGCAAGATGCCCTTACGGATAGCCCACCAAGAATCGTATTCCTTAGGGTCTTGAGAGTAAAGACTAGGGATGGCTGTAGGGATATCTTTTAATTGGTCTTTAATGAAAGCCAAGTTTTCATCTACTGTTTCTTTCGTGTAGCTTTCAGTTTGGAACAAAATAGCACTCTGTACCCTCAGGCACTTCACGAACGAATTCAGGTACGTTTTCAAGGCTTTGAACGGCGCGCAAGGACTGATAGTCCATCATTTCTGCGGCGATAACCTTTTCACGGCCCATATTAGCAAGTGCTACAACTGCAAGGGATGCATCGTTCAATGTTTTGAAGAACATGAGGCCGCAGCCTTTATTAGGCACGTCTTCAACAGTGTTGTATACCACTTCAGATACGAAGCCCAATGTACCTTCAGAGCCGATGAACAAGTGGTTGATGATGTCGATAATATCTTCCAAAAATCAACGAGGAGTTCAAACCGTAACCTGTAGTATTTTAATTTTATATTTGTGATGAATCAAATGCGTCAATTCTTCGTCAGCTAAGATTTCCTTGCGCAATTGCAAGAGATCTTCTACCATTTGAGGTTTTTCTTTGAGGAATTGATCGATACTCTTTTGGTCGGACGTATCAAGAATAGAGCCGTCTAATAAAACAACGCGAATAGAACGAATTGTTTTATACAGAGTTCTGCGCAGTACCACAGCACATACCAGAGGAGTTATTATTCAAAAATACCGCCCACTAATGCTGTAGCAAGCGTTGCGAGGATCTGGACCAATTTTACGATTGTACGGTTTCAATAAATCGTTCGCATCAGAACCGATAACACCGCACTCACATTTTAAGGCTTTTCCATGGTCGATAACTTCCATTTTTTTGAAGCCATCATTACATACGATGAGCACGTCTTCACTGGAGCACTGACCAGACAACGAAGCCAACTTGCACGGAATGTAAATGGCGTGCCGCATTGTTAGCACAAACGAATAGAGCGTCTTACTTCGCGTTCGTCCTCAGCTTTACAACAACCTTTGGTAAATAGCTATAGCGGAGACGCATCAACGCCATACGCATAACGACGTAAATGATCGGTATACACGCGACCTTTACAAATCTCTTTTGCCTCCTTGGCAAAACGTTCATAATCTCTAATAAGCGTACTCACTTGTATTTCCTCCTATCCTCTCACAAGGAACATGTGTTACTTTTTAGTATACGCTGTTCTCATTCTCACTACTATAATTATGCATAAATTATATCTCTTCTAATAAAAATCGATATGCATCGCTTTTTATTTCTTTACTTGAAAGTGCATCTCAATGGCATTATCATGTACTCATTTCTTCACATATCAATCAAGAATCCTTATTTATTAAGGATTAATCGATATATTTTATAGATATATACGAAAACCTAGATAAACTATGATTTATACCGCATATAATTCTATAGGAAATAGATTACAAAACTCATGCATAAAACCATTATGATTTACTAATTTTAATTTTTCCGTTCTCAATACAAAGTTCTATGACTTTTAGTTATACCCCTTTAAAAATGTCGGAAATTCAAAAAGCCCTCTGGTGATATAACTCTTATGAGCTACCACCAGAGGGCTTGTATTAAACTATGCTTATTAAAGATATGGCTCATCTTAATGAATTGATACCATAAACCCTTATCCTAGAATCCTCTGATTTAAGGATGAGTCGTACAGCCAACGCAAACACGGCTACGCTCATAAGGGCAAGGATTGCTTTTTGCCTTGAGTCGTTTGGCAATGCGCGCACCAGCTTGAGCCCCAAAGATGGCTCCAATACTTGTAGGAATAGCAATGCTAAAGACGATATGATTCTCTATTAAATGTGTACAACACCAACCGTAGTAGATACGGCGAGGATGGATTGGCTAGTGGCCGTCGCCATATGCGTAGGGAAGCCCATTAAATAAATCAGAGGCCGGTACGTGAATCAGCCCGCCACCAATACCAAAGATACTGGAAATAAAAACCTACAACGATGCTAATGCTAATACCAATAGGCTTGCTATGGGTTAGCTGATCCAAGGTGAGGGATTCTTCCTTGCGCTCTCCTTTGCGGAAGTTCTTGAACCCAATCAAGAAGGACGCACAGAGCATAAAAGCAACCAAAGGCAAACATAAAGCCTTTACCAGAGAACCACCCGACATTTGAGCCCCTAAGATTGCCCCTCGGAAGGTAGCAACACTAAAGACGAGAGCGCACTGATATATACCTTTTTCTGTTTAAGATACGCTATAGATCCGGAGATAGCATTACACATAACCGAAAAGAGCGACGTCCTCACAATCATCAGACGGAGACCATCTCAGGGAACCAGTACATAAAAAAGAGTACAAATATAAGGCCTCCACCAGCACCAATGATGGTTCCTAGCATAGCGCTAAAAGCCAACTATGGTAAAGAATATATAGAATAATACTATGTTATCTAACATGGTAAGCCCTCCCTTTAATTAGACTGGAAGAAATGCTTTTGCATCTTTCAATCGACCTCGTTCACATGAAACTTGTAGTTCATCACCTGGTTCAGGTTTCACATCCCCAAGAGGTACAATGTGTGGTACCATTTCGGCGAATACTTACGATGAGTGTCCCTCTGGTAATGCCAAGTCTTGTAGTTGTATATCTGTATAATCTCTGCCACTACAGGCAACTTGGTTTTGGAAGAAGGTTTGTACAGATTCTAGATTGCTTTTGCCCACTCATGGCTTGTAATAGGAATCGTAAATCGGCGGCTCTTTTTAAAAGATCTGCCACAAGATAGGCCACCAATGTAACGATACCGATAGCGTAAATATTAGAAAAACTATTCGTCATTTCAAGAACGAGTAGAATCGCCAAAATCGGGGTTCGCATAGCGTACCGCTAGCATACCACCCATGGCACAGATGACAAATTGAGGTACAAAATCAGGAGAAATGACGCCTAACGTTGAGAGTACGCTTTTCACAAAAGGCCCACGCTGACGCACTCGATAACAAGCATGGGCAAAAAGATGCCCCTTGAGCACCACTGCCATAACAGAAGGTAGTGAGCAATATCTTGCCTAGCACGATGCCCGCCAAGAGCAACACGCCATGAGATTGAAAGGCGAGCTGACCTGCGAGATCGTTGCCGCCACCTAAAAAGGAAGTTGCGAGTCATAGCCGATGACGGCCACAGTCACAAGGTGAGGGGCTAATTTCAAGAACCGAGAGCATTTAAGCCACTCAAAGAATTTCTTGAACACAAAGATCATGCGACAGAAAGAGCACCTACAGAGGCCCATGATAACGCCTCCCACCATAAGCAGTACAGGGAAAGTACTCAAGAGGAACCCTGAGGTCACCGAAAATCCAAGAAGTCGGGTCGAGACCAAAGATACTAACTGTAATATAGTTAGAAATCAAAGTGGCCACAAGGTAGGCACAACGAGGTACGGATAAAAAGCTTTTATGAACCTCTTCAAAGACGAGAACATCGCCCCGATACAGGTGCACTAAGAGCAGCCGTTAAGCTGGCCTCGCCAAGCGAAAGTCAAGATGCAGCCGCTCACGAGCCCTGAATTCATCCAATAGGATACAATTTTACCGGCAGAGCCCCGATTTGTACGGTTTGGCCCTTACGACCTACGGAAAAGCCCGCAAATCCAGTCAGTACGCCACCAATCATCTTTTGACACAAGCGTCCGATAAGGCTTCATATCAAAGAGACCTAGCATCTCCCCTTCGATTTGAGGAATACCAGAACCGCCGGACAACGGCGCCCTAAGCCAGTAATCGATCTACGATAAAGGCAAAAACGACCATAGCTACTAGCCAACCTAAAGCCCACTCCAGAGTAATGCCCTCCATCAACTGCCAACGTAAATGCTCGGACCTCTAAGATTAAATAGCGATATGTAGCCTCGCAAAAACCTCGCCACAACGCCAACGACAGCGCCCTTTGCGATGAGCCCCGTTAAGAGTACGCTGACTCATGGACATATCTGCCAAGGTAGAACTGCGCTTATTAAATTTCCATAATTTCACAAGATGTCCTCCTCAGCATATATAACGATTATGTACCTATACCGATTACTATTATCTAGTCCTTGTAATTTTTAGTAGTAATACATCAACGGATTAACAAATCTAACTACTATTTAACTAGTATTTTTCCGAATTGTGATCCAGTCTAACAATTATCTATTCATATCTTAGAGTATACTTATGTAAATTATGATTTTCAAGGAGCTATTAAAAAGTAAATCTAGACAGCTGTCCATCGCAGTAAAGCGTTTCAAAAAGTAAATCTAGATATGACGCTAAGCTTTCCTACCAGACATCTCTACAGCAAAAGAGATGTCTCAGTCTTGTTTAGCAAGTGTTTATAGATGTTGTCTTTACATAATCGGAGGCATGCAAGCGGTGTAGAATCTAATTTGGTTGTTAGTATATAGATTCATAGATGCCAATGATTTCTTCTAAGGATACATCACGTGGGTTACCGTGTACATGCATCGTTGAAAAGCAGATTCAGCGAGGAATGGAATATCTTCCCGTTTGACGCCCTGCCTAGCTAAGAGATTTAGGAATACCTACGTCATCAGCTAATTTTTGAATTGACATCGATAGCCGCTTGACGATAGGTTGCTTCATCCATAGCGTCTATATTAGGAACGCCCATAACGCGAGCGATTTCACGATATTTTCGCCTGTTGCGAGAGCATTGAATTTCAATACTGCTGTTAAAAGCATGGCACAAGCTCTCGCCATGAGGGATATCGTACACAGCACTCAATGGATGCGCCATGGAGTGAACGATACCGAGGCCAACGTTAGAGAAGCCCATGCCGCAATGTAGCTGACCTACGGGACAGTAGCTTCGCGTCGCGTAATCGCCAGCACAGCACTGCGCAAGGAACGACCGATGATTTCAATAGCTTTCAAATGAAGCATATCAGTAAGTTCCCACGCACCTTTTGTGATATACCCTTCTACAGCATGCACGAGAGCATCCATGCCTGTTGCCGCACAAAGGCCTGTCGGCATAGACGCGGACATATCAGGATCTACGAGTAGCTACGATTGGGATGTCATGCGGATCAACGCAAACGAATTTGCGGTTCTTTTCAACGTCTGTAATAACGTAGTTGATCGTAACCTCTCGCAGCCGTACCCAGATGTAGTAGTAACAGCGATGATTGGCAAGCAAGGGTTCTTAGTAGGCGCTAAACCTTCAAGGTCTGCGCACTCAGCGAACCTCAGGGTTCGTAATAATAGTAGCAATCGCCTCACTTTGTATCGATTGGGCTACCACTACCAACAGCAACGATAACATCGGCGCCGGCCCGCTTTACAAGCATCAACACCGACCGTTACGTTTTCGATCGTAGGATTTGGTTTAATGCCGTCATAGATTTCACAATCGATGCCTGCCGCATCAAGTAAATCTGTTACTCGTAGCCACTTTAAATTCAAATAAATCATGGCGTAGATGTAACGAGGGCTTTTTGAAATGGCGATTCTTAATTTCATTCACAATCTCCTGAATCGCCCTTGTCCAAAAATAGGACGTACCGTTCAACATAATTCTGCGAGCCATACACTTCACTCCTAACAAAACAAACTATACATAAACCGATAGAGAATCACTTTACTTATTAATTCTCTCATCGGTTTATTAAAATCTTGATAGCTCGTTATGTATACACTATATATTTTTATACAGAATGTAGAGTATAAATTTAGCTACACCTTAGCGTGTAAACTTACTTCAATGTAGGCTATAAATATATCACCCTTACATACCTCTACTCATTTTTCATAAGCAAGATTCGTTTTCACAGATTCATCGAGTCTCTTTAGAGATACGCCCATCTTTCACAGCTTTCATCAGGCCATTGTAAGCCTCTTGCATGTGTTCGTATTCGTGGCATACGAGCAAGATATCGTCGCCGGCGAGGATGGATTACCGCCATATCACCGAAGGTATAATGCTTCGCGAGGGCACCCATATCCATATCGTCCGTTACGACCACGCCGTTATAGCCCATATCCTTGCGCAACCAATCCGTAATGATGGTTTTAGACAAAGCTAGATGGATGGTCTGGATCGATTTGTGGGTACATTGCGTGAGACACCATCGATTGTATATGTATTCGGTTTAGACTGTTTAATGAGGTCTACAAACACCTTTGTGTCCTCTGAAAGCGGCGTTTCTTTAGATAATGGAACGATACTTGTGTCTGCGTGCAAGTCTACGTCCGTCTTACCGATGCCCTGGGAAGTGTTTATAGGAATACCACAGGCCCGCTTCGTCGTAGATTTACCAACAGCGCTAGCATAGCGAACCACTTCATCAGGGTTCGTACTATAGGAGCGGGCCATAGGTTAATCCTAAGTCCGCTACAGGAGCAAAGTTAATGTTAAAACCCAACTCTTTTAACTCAGTGCCTCACCTCTCTTGCCAAGGTCCGACTTGCTCTACAGGTTCCTTACCCTACCTCTTCGCGGGAGGAACCTTGATGAGCTTATCGTCCATGCGCGCTACGGCACCACCCTCTTGGTCGATGCCGAGGAACAATGGCGTTAAGCCCGCGCTTTTGACCGGCCTTGTTAATATCTGTAATGAGCGTCTTAACTTGATCCTTGGATTCCGTATTTGCGGTCGAACAGATAATACCGCCCACACGGTACTCGTTGAGCATGAATTTAGCATCATCGTTTAAAGAGACTTGCCGTGAATACCGATCATCATCAATTGACCAACCTTGTCCGCATCAGACATATTAGCCACTAATTTATCTACCTTTTGCTCTGGTGAAGCTCGCTCTGTGCTACGGATTCATAGGTCACAGGCTCAGCCTTTGAAGTAAATGGATTATGTAAACCGCAACCCGTGGTGAGCGCTAGGCGCCAATCATCGTAGCTGCTACAAAACGTCGAAACATATATACCTCCAAAATCTCTAAAAAGTATTATGTATAGTATATCAAAAATCAGCCTCAACAAACCAAGATATTTAGTATCCCCATAATACTAAATACTATGAATAGTACGATATACTATCACATCCATCAGCACAAAATCTAGTTAATACTGCAAAATAATAGGTTATATCGAAAAAGACTATTACCCAAAAACCTAGGAATATATACCGTATTGGTTCGAAGTAATAGTCTTTATATGAGTTAATGTTTAGGTTAACTAGTTTAGGTTAACTGTTTCAGTTAAATAATTAACTTAAATTTTACCTTGCTCTTTCATTTCAGCTAAGAGCTTTTACGATGCGAGGGCCACAGCCTTTACCACCGCAAGCGCCCGTGCCAGACGAGTTGCTTCTTTTTACCTCTGGAAATGTATGAGCACCATCTAAGATGGCTTCTTTAATCGTTTTGCGCGTAATGCCACGGCATGTACACACCTCTGTAAGCTTGTCCAGAATTGCCTCTGGCACTTGATTATCTTCAAAAATTCATATGTAATTCCTCATCTATTCACTTGAATATCTATATACTGCATCGATTTAATATATCGAAAAAATTTGATTTCTGTACTTAGTATATCATATTTTACGAATTATATCGATACTTTTTAACATAGTGAAGAATCTAACATAAAATTCTAAAAGATAGCACTTTGCCATAAAATCGTTTATTATATGGTAACAGCCACATAGTGTTACCATGTAGCTTTTTACCATATTAGCCTTACGCTAAATCCTATAAAATAATGCTCACAATGCGTTCAAAAGAATTGCAAAATAGTTTGTTGTAATGGAATGAAGATCTTACTTGCAATTGGTGTATTAGCAATAAGATAAGTACAATCAAGCTGACAAAACTTAACCGTTCCAATGTAAATTGCAAGTCCTTAGGCAACAAGTTTGTAATAATGCGACTACCATCAAGTGGTGGTATGGACATCATATTGAGAATGTGCAAAAGTTAATATTATATACAACAATCAGTGTCAGTACTAACTCTAAGGCTTCATTTGTCAATAAGGCGAAAGCTTTCAAGAAAAACGTAGTGCTAGTAGCCTAAAAGGCCATCACACATTAGATGCCGGTCCCGCAATCGATACTAAGTATAGTCTGTGCGAGGATCGCGGAAGTTAGACGTATCAACCATTACAGGCTTAGCCCATCCAAACCCACCGATAAGGAAGGCTATAGAGCTGATTAAATCACAGTGTGCTACGGGATTTAACGTCAAGCGGCCTCATGGAGCGCGGCGTAGAGTCGCCGAGCATATCTGCTACCTTGGCATGAGCAAATTCATGCCCTCACATTTACGAATGATAAGCGTCGGAATGAGACGCTAAAATCATTGTTAAACTAATACCAGAAAATAACATAAAACTCCTTTATTGTTTTCGCTTCCCATGCGGGGTAGCTGTCTTGAATGCAACGAAGGGCATTCAAGGTGCGCGGATAGCGATGTATCGGTACGCATTGGGATGCGATATTAATCAAATATTTTTGCTGTTCCCTACGTTCAAGTTGCCTTCTACGTGAGCCTTCAGCTGAGGTTCACAGCCACCTTGAGCGGACAAGAAGCAGAAGGTAATCATTTCGCGATGAGCTATGCTAAGGCCTTTGCGAGTATAGTAATCACCAAACATATTAGCCAGCCACTCTTGATGTGACGTGTATCCTCAGGACCTTCTTGATAGGGAATTGCGTACAGCTTCACCAAAAATTTCCACTTGTTTTTCCACGCCTTTTTCCAAGACGAGACTCACCAGTGATCGTGCTCGAGATGGATCAGTAATGGTTTTCTCCACGATAGTCAAAAATCTTGTTCGTCACCTTAAAGAATGGGCGCACATGACCAATACCAAGATATGGTACCGCCTGATAAATGAGCTCCACCACTTCGTCAGGAATCAACCCAAAGTTAAGCGTCGGTAGCATCAATGCGTATTCATCAACAGCAGAGGCACCAACTAAAGGTAGCAAGAATAGCCAGAGCGATCCTTTGCGGTGCACATTGCGCCCTTCTTCAGTGATGACTTCATCGAATGCAAAATTATCAAACAAAACTTCAAACTCAGGATCAATATAACTGCTGGAGCTGCAATATCAGGAACATGCGCTCCGTATAGGCTTGAGCAAATTCAGATTTAGACATAGAAAAACCTCCATAAACAACACTGGTGAAAAGCTCAAAAGGAGCTACCGGCATCAGTTATGTAATTATTACGGCATGCGCCACTAAATTATAACATGCCGGGAAAGAGAAGTCAGTGCCGTATACTTCTTTCCAGCAAACCATGAACATATTGAATTCGTTGCTACCAGTTGGAGTTGATATACTTGACCATCTGGAGAGAAACGATATACAGTATGCAAGCTAGGGTGTACAAGATATTTGAACAATGTAGCTTCACCGTATTGGTTATTATGCATGTTAATTACATTATTACCGAATACATAGTTACGGTCGCTGTCGATACCTTTTTAAACTCAGATGCTTTATCGAAGAAATACGTTTCTGTACCATTTGCACTGTTTGGAACCTCTGGGTAGTTAGCCAAACCATTCCAGTTTCGTTGCGTTTGCAACGCCACCCACTAATAATGTACCGCGCAATACAAATGCACCTAATAAATTTTTATTCATAATGCGCTCCTTTATGCCACGAAGGCCACTCACAATTAGGGTCATACTCTCACGACCTCTGTACAATACGCTATATGTATAGTATATCACATTTTTAATAAAATATAGGATATCTTCGGTTACAGAATGAATGCATATGAGGTTCTAAAAATTAGCCTTTAAAAGTCTGTGCTGTTTTATTATTGGCGTTATCGATTGCTTGTAATAATTTATTAAGCAACTGACGCAGTTGACGCGTTTCTTCTACGTCGAAAAATTGACCTGCGCCTTCAGACAAGCGGCGCGGTATATGAACAGCTTCGTCACGTAATGCTTTTACCAGTATCAGTAAAGGGTTACCATAACTACCCGTTCATCTTGACGACTACGTTTACGCTTCAAGAATGCTTTTGCTTTCTAATTTCTTTAAAAGCGGTGTTAACGTACCAGAATCAGGCGCAATACTTAGCCTAATTCTTTAACAGACAAGTCACCATATTCCCACAATGCCATCATTACGATGTATTGAGTATATGTCAAATTCAAAGGATCTAAGTGACTACGATATGCATTAACAATCTCCTTCGCCACTACATAAAGTGGGAAGCTCAATTGATTTTCTAATTTTTAAGTATTCCACATCAGGAACATCTTGTTTGTGCTTATATCCTTCGAGCACGCCAATTTCGCCATATTCTACCTCCATATGCACACTAATTATCTACTAATTAATTGTACACAATCTTTCCGGTAAGCAGTCAACGTTAATTCCTTACTTTGGACAGATATTTTTAAATTTGTCAATTACTAATATCTTATTCGTTAATAATTGCCAATTTCATAGAGTTCATGACCGAAAATCTTACCATAAAACTGTGAACCTAGTTATAAATTTTGATATCAGACCTCTATGTTATATCGCTTTCATCGCTACTTCAAGTCACTTTGCATGGTCTAATTCTATAATAAGCTATATAGATTTAAAACTTTAAGTAGCTACTCAGCGTATGAGTACTCAACAAAATCAAAAGTTAAAAATATAATTTTATACAATTATTATTGTAAACTCTATATCTATTTTTGTCAATATACTTGCTTTAATTAGCTAGTTAGTAAAATGTAGCCTCTTCTAGGTTCGTCCTTGTAGTATAATAAAAGAAACTCTATATCAAATCTCATTTTGTCATAGGAGGCCCTCTGAATACCTTTCAGAATGTATCAAAACTCGTCATAGTACGCGTAAGTTTAAAGCTGATCAATTATCTCGAGAGCTCATCGATCAAGTGCTCGACGGCTGTCGCCGTGCTCCGTCTGGTGGCAATACACAATTAACACATTTCATGGTTATCATGAACCAAGATGTACTAAGCGAGACTAGTAACACTCGTTCAGGAAGAATACGGCAAAATGCCGATTACAGAAAACACATTGCCACATATGGTGAATATCATTAAAATGTCCGCTGAAGGCAAGTTTGTATTTAACTATGGAGCACCTGCACTCATCGTATTGGCTAGCAAACCAAGTTATGCCAACAACTTTGCTGACGTGTCATGTGCAATGCAAAACATGATGCTCGCTTGCAACGAACTAGAACTTGGCAGCTCACGGGTTAACCAAATTCGCCATCTTCAAGATAACGAACGCATTCAAGCTAAAATGCGTGAACTAGGGCCTTGGAGAAGACGAAAAAGTTTACGCTAGCTTGGCTATCGGCTATCCAGATTTGCCAAACGGCCTGAACCGTCGCGAAATTGAGCCAAAAAGGCTACAAAGTGACATATGTAGATTAATGTAACATCAATAGCTTCGCATATACACAATAAAGCAAAATAAAAAGCTGAGTAGGGGGCAGCCAGTGGTAATAGAGTGGTTGTCAGATCATTCAATGCCCTCTTTAGAGGGCCACGATCAGAGAAAGACCCTATAGGGTCAGAGCAAACCACCCGTTCTACGGGTGGTTATGATTTTATGTAATATACTTCAATTTATGTGACTTACTGTAATCTACGCGACTCACGTTAATGTATATGAGTCAATGTAATTTACGCAACGCACAAAAGAGCCGTCTAATACTTTCAGATTATACACGAGACCAAGTCGCACCAAACCATGTAGGGCAACCGCCGTTACAGGATTAATGGAACCGAACACACCAGCACCGATGATGCCTATGTGGAATAGAACGGACACGATGAGCGGGGCCCAAATGACACTGTTTTTGCCTCTTTTGAAAGCTCTGCCGTCGGGGAATTATTATCCACAAGGGAGCCCATCATGAGCGCCACGAGAATGAGTTCAAAGAACACGGGCAAAGCACTAATAACAAGGTCGCCGTATGCATGAGATCACCAGTTAATGCAAAGGGATCCCATGGATAGCAACATAACGCCACGACGATAACCGATGAATAGTTATTGATACCTTGACGCAATGCTACAAGCTGTGTTGGCATAGTCGGTAACATATCAACATCCAAGGTGTAATGCGTCTCACCTGTAATGAGTTGCTCCAAGAAGAAGCCGCGTGCACACTATGATGCCCACATAAGCCGCTGTATGATAATCACCAACGGCGATGAGCGCTACCATAGCTACAACAATAGAAAATTAGCGTGAATCTCTAAATTATCCCAAATGCTCTGCACTATTAATCAGCAATGGCAACCCACAAACGATAACAGTGACCCAAGCCAAATCAATGACTGGATACAAAGGCTCTGTGATTAAATCTAATAGTATAAACAAAATACCTAGCGCCAAAAATGCCACCTTGCGTACGCAACGACACCGCGCTACTAATGATTGTAAAAAGCTTCATAAATACCTCTCTAGGGTACTAGAACCAGCCAAACTCGGTCCGGAAAAGAAATACAAAAACAAAACAATACCCATAGGGTATATCTACAGTACAAATATTATACATAAAATACGTAATAAATACAAATTAAAAATTATTGATAAGTAAGAACGCTGTATTGAAGATTTAAATTTCTTTATTAGACGTAGAAAGAACAAACTCTAAAAACGACTTAACTCGCTTTGGATACCTTTTAATAGGTCTTAGTTGAAGATCCTAATTTCATATAAAAAGAAAAAGCCCTATCTCTAAAAATGACTTAACACTAAGAGGTATTGTTGATGGCGCTAATTTCTTTATTAGACGTAGAAAGAACAGATCCTAAAAACGACTTAGCTCGCTTTTGGAGGCTTTTAGGGACCTGTTCTTTTCGGTTACTGATATGAAATTGGAGCTTCAACGCCTCAATCCATTCTGCTTCTTTAAAGCCAACCAGAACTTTGTCTTTTTAGAACCAAGATAGGACGTTTTACTAACATGCCATTAGATGCTAATAAAGCTACTTTTTCTTCTTCGCTAAGATTTGGCAATTTTATCCTTTAATTGTTGTTCACGGTAGATCATACCAGACGTATTAAAGAATGCTTTCAAATCCTTGCCAGATTGTGGATACCAGCAGCGATTTCTCAGCTGTAGGATTTTCAGCTTTAATATCACGAGCAGTGTACTTAACTTTATGATCATCTAGAATTTCTTTTGCTTTTTGCATGTTGTGCATTTAGGGTATTCAACGAATAGCATAGGTTCTCCTTATATCAATATTCAATATTATAACAACTTACTTATATATTAAGTATACCAAATATATCGAAAAATTATCAATATCTTATTGGCAATCTACAGGTTCTAATGCTTCACAATGCTTAATAGATGCTAGCGCTTCTTCCATACCGCACTAAGTTTTTGCCGTTCGTAAATCAACATCCATCTGCAAACGTAAAAAAATAACCTTCTGAAACGCCAAAAATATTTTGCCAGACGCAAAGATGTATCTGCAGAAATAGACCAGTGTGTGCCATTCAGAATTTCTTGGACTCGTGAGACAGGCACATGTATATCCTCAGCTAATCTATACGCAGATAACCCTAATGGCTCCATAAACTCTTCCTTCAATATTTCACTAATGGTAGGTGTCGAAATAAACTTATCCATATATATTCCTCTCTATCAATGATAATCTATAATTTCTACATCATAAAAACTATTAATGTCTTTTTACTTTAAAACATAGCCTATACTGGCTATTAATTCGTAAACTATACTGACCAAAGCGATCTCCTTGGAGCACTCAATCGGTTTCCGGTGGCCAACGTAAATCTTGTAATGAGTCAGCATTATCAAGCAAAGCATTAATTTACGAAGTGCCAAACGTTGTATAAACGGAGAAAATCGTTTAGAAAAAACTTTGATGGTAAAATCTTTTCTGTTTCCTTATCCTCAAATCCGATAATCATAGAATCTTCCTTTGATTATACCTGTTAAACAGGTATAATTCAACAATATATACCTGAATAACAGGCATATTGAACATTAAAATGATTCTGCATGCCATTTCGGTAAAAAGATTTCTAGATAATACCAGTCAACTCCTACTGTGACAGTGACTCTATTGGTCACCTATTTCGGAACGTAAGGATCTACATCTATCAACTTAATTGAGTTGAAGAATATCATCAGTTATTTTATGACAAAATAATTTCAAAATAAAAAGACCTATATCCTCCACCATCTCATGTCCAAAGTAGACATAAATGGTCCAAAGAATACAGGTCTTTTCAGAAATCTATATTAATTTTTAATGCTATATAATGTTATTCATAATGTTTTTAGTATTTTCAAACATGCTAGGTATTATGTAGTTTAACATTCTTTTTACAACAAGAATGTTAAGCCCATAGCTACGAAGATAGCTGGCAAGAGGTTAGCGATACGCACTTTACCAGGCCAGATGAGGTCGATACCAACGCAGAAAATTAGGATGGATCCCACGTAGGACAGGTTATCGATAGCACTTGGTGTCATCGGTGGTGCTCGCGATGTGCCATAGCAGTGATAATCCATTGGGTGATCCCTACGGAATAAAGGAGAACAGCGCCCCTTTGCCCATGGAGGATACCATAACCATAACGATGATACCGTCGAGGATGCCTTTAGTAATAGCGTCTGGTAAATTACCAGTAAGACCATCTTGAATGGAACCGAGTACGCCCATAGCACCTACGGTAAAGGTAAGAGATGCTGTAATGAAAGCATGGGTAAACTTTGGATCACCAGCGTTACCTGTGCGAGCTTTCACCCAGTCACCAAACACAGTAATCCATCGATTAAGATCGATGACCTCGCCAATAATGGCGCCAACCACCATGCTAATAATCATCAGCAAAGGCCCTGTCGTTTTGCGCGGTACCATTCACGATAACGAGCATATACTGCATGGCGCCGCTCATACCGAGGAGTAGACGATGATGCCGCTCACCACCATGAGCGTCTGTTTTAAATTTTCTTTCATAAACCGACCAAATGCGAGGCCACAAAGGCTGCCGGCTATAATAAGGCCAATGTTAATGGCCGTTCCCAAAACCAATCATATATTTCCCTTCTTTAATTGTGAAAGTAACTGTGTTAAATCATGTTTAGTATAGCAACTACATCGAAATAAATCAATTCACATGGCATGCAACTCAAATGAACACAAAAAGCCTCTATCCACTTAAGGACAGAGGCTTTTATGCAGATTTATAGCGTTTGAGAGAGAAGATTATGAGAGTTCCGCTTTGGAGAGAGAATGTGTTTGTATATAAAGCGGACTGACATATGATGAGTCGCTATCACCTCATCGACTTTAGTGTACACCCGGCTCTATAGAATAACAAGTTCACCTTTGTAACATCTACTATGCACGAAAAATTATTGTTAACTTATAATACAGCAGTTAATGTGCTATCATCCTTCTTCGTCGGCGGTAGTCGCACCATATCTGCACTTTGATTGATCTCATCAAAGCAAGGACAGTCTTTACCGTGATCGTTGATAAGGCCGCTAGCTTGGAGATGCGAATAGATGGTAACAGGTCCCACAAACTTGAAGCCCCGCTTCTTTAGGGTCTTTGCTAATGCGCGAAGATAGGCTGTTCTTAGCGGGTACCCTGCCCTTCAGGATGATTTTTCATAGATAATGGTCTTGTTATCTGTGAAAGCCCAAATATAATTACAGAACGAACCAAATTCAGATTGAATGCGTTTAAAAGCGGAAGCATTGTTTATAATCGCTGCGATTTTAGGACGAGATTTGAGCATCCCTCGGTTTGCATAATCCTGTCGATGTCGCTTTCACCATAAGAAGAGACTGCCTCAATATCAAAAGTTATCAGCGACTCGAATGATGTCGCGTTTATTTAAAATAGTAAGCCAGCTAAGGCCACATTGGAGGCTTTCAAGACAAAGATGTTCAAATTGAAGCCTATCATCATGAATTGGTCGGCCCCACTCATAATCGTGATACGCCTGATACAAAAGGTGTCGTCGGCCATTCACAAGTAATCTTTTTCATTATACACCTCCATGTGCCCATACAGAGGACGTCATACATGAGCGCCACCACGAGGCCCATCACAAGATGTCCGCCTACGTAAAATGGCACGAGATAATAGATGAATAACAAAAAGAATGCAAGGTTTTTGCGGAGCCATATAATCGGTGTAGACGTGCCGCCACCCACCTTTGCCGTCGAGCCAGTTATGGACGATAGTAAATCGGCGTGCCCAAACGATGAATCCAATCTGCACGCGCACTCTAGGACTGAAGCCGGGCAGAAAATCACTAGCGGCAAAGCCACCGCATCAAGGATAAGCAAGACGGTTAATATCAAAGCAAACCAGTCCACTTCGCCTTCCCACGTGAGAGATGTGCCACAAAAACGAGCACCCCACAAATAGGCTTTGTATACGATATACGGTTCTAATAGCCATAATAAGGGCTTCACTACACTCATGGGACTACCTACACCAAACACAAAATAATAAAAACTACGCATCTGCGTAGTCGTTTCAGATATGCAACGTTCTGATCGCATCGATTTAACTATAAGAACTACAGATATTTTTAGGCCCAAAGGTGAGTCTAAAAACATCAATTCACACATACGATTTTTAGTCCTTTTATACATCGATTTCTATACTATTATTATATCAGATTTTTGTCTTTTTGTGAGGGTTAAAATTCACAAAATTTTGCTAAAATATACAATTTATAGTAGTTATCAACAAAAAGAACCCACTATATAAGACATTCCTCACTAATGGTTCATATATGCTTATTTTTCATCAAATTTATGACTAATTTTTATAAATTTCTTAGAAAAATGTAGCATAAAAACAACATAAAAAACTAAAACAAAGAACTAAGAATTTGTATCAATACTATGTGGCATTTTATGCCCATGCTCTATGTTATTATTAATACAGGTAGTAAATACCGTCTCACTTTCTCCGTTTGATAACGGCAAAAGGCAGCTATAGTGATATGTACCCATTTTTCTGGACACATATTATTTACTAGCCTAAACACATGGATGCTTCCCTGTATTTTACAGGGGGCATCCATTTTGTTTTTTCTGGATCCTTTTGTTGTTGTAATAGTCAATGTATTCTTCTATCGCTGTTGCAAAATCATTAAATGATGAATATTCTTTTTCAAAACCATAATATATTTCCGTTTTCAATCTACCAAAAAAGGTTTCCATCACAGAGTTATCATAACAATTTCCTTTTCTAGACATAGACTGAATAATGCCATGTTCTTTAAGTGCTTGTCTGGAATAGTTATGTTGGTATTGCCATCCTTGATCAGAATGGAAGATTAATCCCGAAAGATTAGTAAACTTCTTAAAGGCCTTCTCTAACATACGAGAAATCTGTTCTAAGTTAGGCCTTAATGCTAAGTTATACGCAACAATCTCATTCGTATTCATATCTAAAATAGGCGACAAATAGCATTTTCCCCAAGCGAATTTAAATTGAGACACATCAGTAGTCAATTTTTGTAATAGTCCAGTTGTACTAAAATCTCTATTGACGATATTTCCTGCTACTTTACCGACTTTCCCTTTGTAAGAGTGATACTTTTCCCTCGGTTTCTTTCCAGCAAGTCCTATAATATGCATAAGTCTTTGTACTCGTTTATGATTAACCATAAAACCTCGATTAAGAAGCTCTTGGTATACACGACGGACACCATACCGACCTTTATGTTCTTTAAAATTTTTTTGAATTTCATCTTTTAGCTCTGTATTTCTTTTATCTACAAGATCTACTTTAGTGAGTTCAAAATAATAAGTAGGTTTGGACATTGGCATAGCTTTTAAAAGATGTTTTAGTTGATAGCCTTGTTGGTGGAGCGTTTTGATAATCGCTGCTTTTTTACGCCTTGAGACGCGCAGCTCTTTTTCTTCTCTCAAGGCAATCTCTTTTTATGACTTCATTTTTCAGCTTTAATATAAGCAATTTTCAGCTCGTAAGCGAACTAGTTCCTCATATTCACTCTCTTTGAGTTCTCGAGGTGAGATAGTCTTAGGTACTTTCATTTTGCAATCCTTTGGTGGTCGTCCTTTAGGTTTATTAATAAGACCATTGTATCCCAAAGTTTTGTATTTATGAACCCATTGATACAGTTGTCCCTGTATTAATTCCAGCTTAATAGATACAGAGCGTATGGATTTGTCCAGATAATACTTGGCATACTAACTCATATTTCTTCTCTGGAGACCAACATCGCTTAGTCTGGATTATTTATTTGATTTCTGGACCATTAAACTGTTCTCTGTTTAACCCATTTCTTTTATTTGATCATGAAAAAGTATGAGTCAATACTCCAGTTGGCGTCTCTGGCCATTCACCTTGATTAAATAATTCAATTGCTTTTCTTTTAAATTCATAACTATATCTCATGAAAATACCCCTTTTACTGGTTGTCCAGTAAAGGGGTACATATCATAGGGGCTGCCTTTTGTATGCCAAAAATCGTTTTAGCTATAATATGTTTCGCTTCGTTGAGCTATATTTTATTAATCTGTAACCTATTTTTCTATAGCCTCAACTACTTCGCCGATGTACATATAATGCGGTTCCCAGTGATCTTTACCAGCTTGGGTGTACGCGGGATGGATTGGCTGCATAATATTCCTTTACGCTATCCGCCAAATGGTCTTCATCAAAGTGATGTTCATACAGTTTTTACATACAAATGTTAGATCTGCTTCTTTGAAAGTCACGCCGTTCCCCTGCCGCCACTGGTAGTTGGCCCAGAGTTAGCTACCTTATCTTCGTTGCGACCAGAATGAGAACCCAAATAACCTAGAGCCTTACGTTGGCTTTCAGGGAAGAAACTAACTGTAAAGGTATCGTATTTTGCCATGAATTCTTGAGTATAGGAGTCGATGATGTACACAGTAACCGTGGAAATATCACCACCATTAGGGCCCCACACGTTGCCCTATGTCTTTCAGATTAACTGTACATGTATTGAAAATCCTCAAGCGTACCGGCTGTAACAAGAGCCCAACGCTCTTCAAACATGGTAAATGCTTTATAATCCTTTTGTTTCAAATGGTTTCATAATAACCTCCGAACATAAAAATTACTTAACAACAACCTCATCAAAATGTTGTTTATATACTTCATAATACACCGCTTGTAATATATTGTGTATATTGCATAAAAAGAGTATTATATGCTATAATCCGTCTTTGTATATGCAGTATTTTTGTACTATTGTACAATATAGAGTTTTTATTCTATCTCTATAAAGTAATAAAGGAGTGTGATCCCATGGAAAATGTTGTTGCCTCAATTTTTCATATTGAAAGTGAAGCCTTTCAGGCCTTTTCAGAATTAAAACAGTTTCAGTCAAACTGAAAAATACAAAATTAGCTCAGGCTTCAATTGTAAAAGCTGAAAATGGTGTTATTAACGTCAAAGATAGCTTTGATATCATGGATTCCCTAGGAGATGATTATTTCGAAGCGGATTAATTGGTAGTTTAATCGGAATTTTTAGGTGGACCACTAGGTGTTCTCTTTGGTTTTTGCTGTCTGGTGGAGCAATTGGCGCCTCCGTTGGTTTAGACAAAGAATTGGCCAAATCGGCATTAATTACAACCGTTAGTAATAAGTTGACAAATGGCGAAGTAGCTATTATTGCACTTGTACAAGAAAATGATGAATCTGTTTTAAATGCTATTTTTGAAAAAGTATCAGGTTGACATTGCTAGGGTGGGATGTCGCTACTGTTGCGGCAGAAATAGAGTCAGCTCTCAAAAATTCAAAATAGATTTAGAGCATCAAGCTAAAGCTCGCTTAATTGCGGATAAAAGAAGCTCGTCGTGAAAAATTTGATAAATTGAAAGCTAATATTAAAGAGAAATTTTTCGAAAATATTAACAGACTGAAGAGACTGAGGTAAAAAGATTTCGATTTTTGAAAAATCTTTTACTATTAAGCTATTTAAATAAATGGTTTAAATTAATAAAAAGCGACCAAACAGGGAGTTTTTCTGGCACTTAAACTTCTGTTTGGTCGTTTTATGTTAGTCATGTAAATTTGTAGCTAATTTACATGACTTTTCTATATTCTCTAATAATAGGCACTGATGATTTATCATAGGTACACTGGTCTCCCTGAATCAAAAGCTTATAGAGTTATGGTTCGTCTGGATACGAGGGTCAACATATATAGGTATTATAGGTTTTCTAACCAAATGTGAGTCATTCTGTTTTGCCCCACTTTTGCCCCATTTTTAAATCATGACATTGAAAAATACCTAAAAGTACCTTCCGAAAATCATCTATATTTCAATATTTTTGATTACTTTCAATATGAAAATTTCATGCAATTCATGTAGTGGCATAAAAGTGATTATAATATAGGGCGTTACAATAATCCGAGTCGAACCATTGAAGCCTATCGAGTGTTAACCGATAATGGAAGTCTCAATTTAGAAATTGACTATGCTGATTACAAAAGATCAGAATTGGCGTAACACTAAAATCCCCTATGAGAAACTAACAGATAATAACGTCCGTAAATTCTTACAAGATAAGGCCAAAAAGCAATCCAGTAAAACATATTTCTGATATAAAAGGGCACTGTATTTTTCATATCCTACTGTTACCTACAGCACTTGGGATAGCATGAAGATGCCACACCTTAAAAACGGTAAAAACAACGCTTACCATCGACACGATCAATTTTAAATTTAAGGGCTATAACATGCGTCATCCCTTATATCACGCGTGAGTTTGTCTATTATGATAACAACCCCGTTCTGAACAAAGTTCCTACAGATAAATTATTGGCCAATTATGTGCTTCCCTCTGTGCAAAACCTAAATGAATTAAATCAATATTCACGCATAGAAAACTTAAACGGTGTACAATACCGCGTACCTAAAGACGCCATATACGAAGGTGAAAGTAAGGCCTCTGAACACCAAGATATTAGATACTACAAAAAGGAGATATAACATTCTTTGTTTCTACTGACAATGTTCCTAAGAACTCATATGCCCGTGAACTTGTTGTAAACGGTCATTACAATTTTAAAACTGAATTGGATACGGTCTGGGATATTTACTATTACTACCCAACATCAGATTATATTAATTATGCCGTTATATGGAATAATAATATGCCTGGACTATCCACACACATCTATAAACCTCATAAAGACGATCACATCTTAACCTTTAACTCCTATGATGGGACCTATAGCTTTACGTATGTCATCTTTTATCCAAGCTTTTTAAATGCTGAGGAAGTTCAAAAATTACGGAATATGATTGAGTTTTTGACTCTACCAATAACCCTAGCTTTTAAACTGAAAAGAACATGTTCTATTTCCAGATACAGCAGAGCGTCATCCCCATTAAAAATGCCTTTGAAAATCTAATAAGATGTATAATAGAAACAGCCAGTACTGCAAATCGCAATACTGGCTGATTTTATATCTCACTATTTCCTTTTTAAACATAAGTATATCCACTATATAGATAACATATTAACTAAGCCTTATATAAGGCTAGCCCTCTATAGCCTCAACGACTTCGCCGATGTACATATAGTGCGGTTCCCAGCGATCTTTACCAGCTTGGGTGTACACGGATGGATTGGCTGCATAATATTCCTTTACGCTATCCGCCAAATGAGCTTCATCAAATTGGTGTTCATATAATTTTTACATACAAATGTTAAATCTGCTTCTTTGAAAGTCACGCCATTCCTCGCCGCTACTGGTGTTAGCCCAGAGTTAGCAACCTTATCTTCGTTGCGACCAGAATGAGAACCTAAATAGCCAAGCGCCTTGCGATGGCTTTCAGGGAAGAAACTAACTGTAAAGGAATCGTATTTCTCCATAAATTCTTGTGTATAACGAGCTGGATGGATGTACACGGTCACCGTGGAAATATCGCCGCCATTAGGCCCCCACACGTTGCCCATACTGCCCCAACTAACTGTACACGTATTAAAATCATCAAGCGTACCAGCCGTAACAAGAGCCCAACGTTCCTCAAACATGGTAAATGCCTTATAATCCTTCGCTTCAAATGGTTTCATAGTAACCTCCGCACATAGAATTTAATTAACAATAACCTCATCAAAATGTTCTTTATATACTTCATAATACACCGCATCAGCGATATCGTAAAACTCTTTATTTAGAGAATCTTTCACAACGGGTCTGCGCAAAAAGGCACCTCGATCGATAGGCCGAGGCGTTCCATCAAAATCAAAGCGACTGATTTCTCTTCATCGCGCATAATCCCTGGATTAGACCACATATCGTCATTCATAGTCGCATCCGTATCCACATCAGTATTACTCGTTGCTGATCCTTGCTGTTGCGCCCGATAGATCTTACTAGCTGCGGAATTACTACTATCATAGGTGAAAGTCATATCCTTAACGGTAATCACTTTCTCATCATTCCACTGATACGCTTTATATACCGTCGCCTTAATCGTATAAATAGGCGGCTTAAACCCGATGACCTTTTACCGTATTCACGTCAATATAGGACGCGCTACGCTCGTCTACATTAGGAGTATCCGACACAAACTGAGATACCTGCTAAACTGCGGCTGAGACGTGAGCTCCTCAATCGCAATTGCTTGAGCTGGGAATGGTGAAAGCTAGCATAAGCCCTAGCGTTATTAAAAATCGATGTAACATATATCCTCTCATCTTTCTAAACTTTTACAACATAAATAAACACAACCTTATTAGCATAAGTATACTATGCAAAATAAGACTGTGCCTATTATTTATAATTTTATAATTTAGTATATAGGATTTACTTCTAATTGATATGTATAAGATGTATCTCCATTTGACGATATATATCTTTATCCCTATAATATAAGTAGATAGTCAGACGAGTCGCAACGTCAGGCTCATCTCTAAATCAGTAAAAAATTAGAAATGGCCTTTCTGTTTGCTAGCTACCATGCGGTAACGGAGGGCTATTTGCTTTTGTATAAGGCAAATAAGGGCTACTAAGGCTCCAAAAAGCAATGACAATAGCCAAGACTTGTAAGAGGAGCATGATTACTTCATAATCACTCATAGACTTATCCTCCCTTCAAAAACGAAGGGAGGCCCAACCTCGTCTAACTATCCTAAAGCCTATTATAAAACGAACTATATACGATACAATAAGCATTATATTATATAAATATACGAATAAACTAATAAAGCTGAGCTACTTAATCAACATAGTAGCTCAGCTTTTTCAGTAATTTAACATTTGCTAGAATACTACTAATTTATCAATGGAATGCTTAAAACAGAATACCATAAAAACTTAAAAACAAAATTTCTTATTGAGTTAATATTCTAATCCACTCCATATACCACGGATTAAACATTGAATTCGAAGCTAATTTCTTTTTATGGTGATCAGTCATACGCCACTGAGTTTCTTTTCGTAAGCTTTCCAGCATTATCAAAGCTGGCATACTCGACCATATCACGCAATTGTTTATGCTTATACGGTGATTTACTTTCATCATAATCAATGCAATAACTATAATAATATTCGGAATCCTTTGTAAAATGGCGCAAATAGGACTCACCATTAGGTTTATATCGATCAATTAAGAATCCTGGAAGACCATTATTCCAAACTGTTGCATACTGTGTAGGAGCCTCAAGATCACCATATTTATTCAAAAAGAATAAAAATTTGTTTTTCTTGCAAGGCTTCTATCGGAAAGATTTAGGGTCTATTTTATAGCGTAAAACCCGAATCTTAATTCCTGCATCTTCATAAGTACGAACCTCATATTTATTATCTTCCAATGCTTCGCTCACAAGCTTAGCCTTTTTTTAGGAATACGATAACCGAAATTATCCCAATGCTTAATATGGCTATAATTATCTAGCCCAGACAAAGGCTCAATAGATGGAATAATATAATTACTCATTACTACTTCAGCTATTTTTATCTTGGAATGGTTCCTTCATATCACCGCCTCAAGATATGTAATTCCATAGGTAGTGTTCGTGTTCTTAGGCGTAAACTCTGTATACATCATAGTGTCTTATCTTTAGAATTTTTCCAAGATGCATTCTCTAAAGCCCGGATATGTATATACACCTTCATTATGCATATGTTTACTAAATTCTTTGCCGTGTGGTGGCCCCACCATTAAAATGCTTGTAAAGCCACGAACTACAAATAAAGGGCCCTCACTCGATTTAGATTTAACCGTATCTCCCCGCAAGCTAATATTTGGTACAGATAAACGAATATTATTCTTTCCTTCATGAAGTAAGATGACAGTAGATTGTGAGAATTCTGCTAGCTTATAAGGCTTAACAATATCTGGTTTTGCCTTAAAAATCTTATAGTTATCTGCTTTCGGCTCCTCCTCCAAGCTCTGTACTTCCACTCTAAAGGCTTCAGCTTCTTTTGGGCATTTTTCATTAATATGGGAATAATTTTTCGTAAACATTAGCAGGAATACTCACATCCGCACCTGGAACGGGTGGTTGCCACTTTGGCACTTCAATTTGTACAGCGTTGACATTCATGGTGAAAGCAGCTGCTAATGCCATCATGATTAGACTTTTACGTAACACAAATAACCTCTCTTTACTAAACGAGGCTCAATACAAAGACATAACATATTATTACCATTTGACACTAACAGGTTTATCTCGCAAACTTTCAATATTAACAAAATCAGAGTATTCCAAGGTAGTTACGCATCTGAATATGAGAATATGGTGCAATTCCATCTCTATATAATAAAACCATAATATATATATTTTATCATCTCTTAGAAATCGATACATTACAGATTTTTTTGCCAGGTTGATAGTGATCAACTAAGAAGCTAGGAAATGCCGTTATTCCAAAACAGTAGCGATTGAACTGGATTATCAATCAATGGTCTTTCAGCATTTACGGCCTTAATTTCGTTAAAAAAAGGAATAGTTATACTTATCATCTACTTTAACTAGGTTTTCTAGTTACAACAAATGTAGAACACCTGATCCATGATATTCTCGCGCTTCAGCAAAAATCTTTTAAGCTGGACTTTTAATGTTAGGGCCTTTAGGAATGCGATACATGAGATTATTCCAAGTGATACTTTCACTATAGTTATCAAATCATCTAATGAACGGATTGACGGAATAACAAAGTTACTCATAACGCGTTCCAATTTATCTGTTATAGGTTGATTGTTATAACCAATCCCAATTATATATTCTTGATTTGACTGATTATCTAATTCGACTATAGCAGACATTCTGGATAGTTTTCTCCCAAAGACTCGTCTTCACTGGCCCATTTACCATGTGTAATACCGGTATTTAAATTCCCCTTTTTTCGAAGATTTTTAATGTAGCCCATGCGTCATTATAGTTTCGATTCGTACCAATTCGAAAAATGTATCTTTTTCAACAACAGAAAAACGTTCACCATTACTACGTTTCGGATAATAATACCCTTCTAGTAATAGTGCAGGGAAAGATGCACGTATGTTATTACGCTCATCATGCAATAACTATAACTGCTGACTGATTAGACAACTATATCTGACTGTCGGCCTCTACGCTCTACAATTTTATTGGCTTGCTCTCTTGATACTTTTCCTTCAGTAACCAATTTATCGCCATAGTCTTTCTCCGCAGAATGCATTTTTATTACCGCACTTGTCCCAAGATTACTTAAACTACCAGCCCGATAATTCTCATATGCATTGGCAGAATGCTCGCATCAGCACCTGGCATAGGGTGGCTGTCCGGCTCGGGACTTCGATCTGCACAGCGCACATTCATGGTGAAAGCAGCCGTTAATGCCATCACGATTATACTTTTACGTAACATACAACCTCTTTTCTTCTCTCACATTTACAACATAAATAAGCACAACCTTAGTAGCATCAAGTATACTATGCAAACAAGGTCGTGCCTATTATTTATCATTTTATATTTAAGTGTTTATTCTATTCATATGAATCAGACATGTAAGATATTTAAATGAATAGAGATCGAACATAAAATATATAATGAAATATAGCATATATAAAGTAAGGAGTTAACGTAAGCAACGTTCCAATGGCGATAATAATATATATCAAAAGACATAATGCTAGTAAAACTACTAGACTATTAATTATGACTTTATAAATCAGTGCTGCTCTTTCTTAGATCGTATCCACGCTTTTAGCCCTATAATATACTTTAGGTTTTATTAAAGGCTAGTGGTAATCGTTTACACCATAGAACAAGCCAAAGGAATAAAGTATATTACCAAAGAGAAAAAATCATATATAGTCATAACTCCTAAGGGGTATAAGTATGACGTTAAATCAGGGGTTTCTGTAAGCTATGAATAAACGCCTCTATGGAGCCTATCCATAGAGAAACGAGCAAATACTTAACGTAAAAGCACTAGTATAATTTTAAAAATGTATTTAAATGTACTCATTCGCTATTCTCTATCTAATCATATACATAGTAAAAAAGTAACTCAATAGCATAAGTATACTATGTAAATAAGACTGTGCCAATTATCTATTTATATTTTTAAAATTGTGTGAGTTTTTCTCTAATTAGTATATATAAGGTTTATCTTAATTTGACGATATATATCTTTATCCCTATAATATAAGTAGATAGTCAGACGAGTCGTAACGTCAGGCGCATCTCGAAAAAAAGTAAAACATTAGGAAATGGCCTTTTCAGTTATCTAGTTACACTAGGGTAACGGAGGGCTAGTTTGTCTTTAGTGAGACAAATAAGCGCTACTATGCCCAAAGGTATACCACAGTTATTACCTGTAATAAGAGCATGATTAATTCGCAATCACTCATGAGACTTATCCCTCCTTCAAAAACGAAGAGAGGCTAACCTCGTCCAACTATCCTAATTCTATTATAGAACGAACTAATATACGATACAATAAGCATTACATTATACAAATATACGAATAAACTAATAAAAGCCAAGCTATTTCTAAATATGAATAGCTTGGCTTTTACAATAATAATAAATAGGTTTTAGAGCGTATAGAAACAAAATATGTGTTTTCAAAAAGCTTTCAAGAGCTAACGAAATATCAATCCAAGAATCATAAGTAGAGGCAGAACTAATATAGCACCAGCCAAAAATAAAAACCAGCTAAAAACAACCATGGTGCCATACGTGATTAGACATAACTTTATTAAAAAAATCTATACAACTATATATACACATACCCACGGTAGATTGTTCTTTTAAAGAAATGAACCATGCTTTCACTCTATAATACATTTTCGGTTTATCAAACACAGGATATAGTTTCTCATACCATAAAATTACCCATGGTAAAACCCAAATATTCCCAAAGCAAAATATCAATACAGGGCAGATAATCTCTTAATGGATATGCTTCTAATACATATCGATCGTACAGTAATGTATAAATCCCCAAATAGAGGCTCCCCAAATAAGTAAAAGCACAAACTTTAACAGAAACAAAAAAATAAGTTTAATCATCAATCTAAGTCTATCCTCGATTCTGACCATTCTAATACTATCCATAATTTATTATGTCTCATCGTCATAAGCTATACCATATGCTTTTTGATAGAGCAAATTCGGCAATTTATATTTTTCATCACCAAAATCAGCAGGTAGAATCATAGCTTTTAGATTTTCTTTATATATACGTTGTTGGCGAATCTGTCCATCATTATAATAGGTACCGCCATCATTAACAGTTCCAGTGATTCCTGAGTTCCCTTGTTTTAAACTTTTATCATGAGCATTAATCAAGTGGCGCAAAGAACGATCCATTTGGTAATCGTATTGTACTGAAAGTCCTTGAATCATATTAGCAGCAGGCATAGAAACATAGATGACCGCTTCGATACGACGATGACCATTCGGTGCCGTTACAGGCTTAACAGATGAAAGGTCCAAATATTTTCCATCCCCTCGTCCAGAGTCAGCACTCGAATCGATATGCTCAAATCGCTCTGCGTTTAATAAGTCAGCCTGTGCTACGGCTTGACCTTTCATAGGCAATACGAGGCAGGCTAATAACCATAGTGAAAGTAAATATATGCGTTTCATCGTCCACCTCACTGTACCACAATATCATCAAAATGCTGTTGATACACGGACATAAACATAGCATCCGCTATATCATACATAATAGTGTTATCACGATTAAGTGGGAACTTACGCGTATCATTCACATAATGCATTGGCTTCGTCTCCCCCATCAAAGGTATACTTCGCCACATCTACCTCTGTCATAGCCAAGCCAGATTTACTTTCACTAGCCTCAATCAGAGCCAACGTAGACGGGCTGAGATTCATCATATGAGACGAATGGATTAAAGTAGCTAGAGAATAGTTTGTATCATAATCCACAGTAAGTTGTTTCTCTTCAATCGTAGATTGGTAATCTGTATCTATTACGACATAATAGGTACCACGCAAAAGAATACTGTGGGAGGTGCATAATGAGTCGCCTCAATAGAATAGGTGTTCAAATAGATATATAAACCACCGCGCTCCATCGTCAGGATTCATCGCCTGAACATGAACTAATTTGAACTGTGGCGATGTCTGTAATTCTTGTAATGTAATCGCCTCTGTGGGCATGGTGAAAGCTAACAACATAGGGCTAGCATCAAAATACGTTGAACCATAAAAACCTCTCTCAAACTAAATAGTCAAATACAGCTTATTTGCTAACAGTTTAACCCATTCCATATACCAGGGATAAATACTGAGCTATTTTTCGAGCTCTCCTTATATGACCCTCTCTCTCGCCATTGTGGCTCTTTTCGTAATCTTGCGCATCATCAAAGTCCACATATTCAATCATATCTCTTAGCTGTTTATGTGTATAAGACGTTTTACTTTTCATCATAATTAATACGATAACTGTAATAGTATATAGAATCTTTCACAACATGACGAAGATAGGGATTCACGATTGAGCTTATAGGCATCAACTAAAGAGTCGGGAATTCCGTTATTCCACTACGGCGTACTGTGTAGGCGTCTCAAATCATTATATTTATGTAAATAATATATTATTGGAACCTTAATCAGCGTATTATCTGTCTCTTTACTCGAGATTGCGCTACGTATTACCCGTATTTTAACCCTGCTGTCCTCATAGGTTCTCACCTCATGTCTCTCATTTTCTACGGCTTCACCGACTAATTTAGCCGTCTTAGGGAATACGATAGTTAAAGTTCCCCAATGCTCAATCTGACTGTAATTATCTAATCGAATAAAAGATTCTATGGACGGAATAATATAATTACTCATCACCACCTCAGGTGCTTTATCTTGATATGGATCTTCTGTATTAACCACCCCCATAAGTAACTCCATACGTTGTCTTTGTATCATCCGAAGTGAATTCCGTATACATTATGCGAGAATTGTTTGACATGAACTTCAAGATGCATTTCTCAACCCTGGATAATTATATTTTCCTTCACCTTCAGCATATTTACTAAGCTCTTTACCATGAGGTGGTCCTACTACTACAAAAACGAACTGAGACTACGAACAACAAATAATGGCTTTTCGAGGCTCAGTTTCTATCACATCACCACGGAAGCTAATATTTGGCACGGATATTCTGATATTTCTTATCCCCTTCATGAATCAATACAACCGTTGATTGAGAATAATTTGCAAGCTCCAAAGCCTTAGAAAAACCAGGATGTTCCTGATTTAGCTTATCAAGCGTAGATGGCGGATTTTTTTAGGATTCGATTTTTGCAAAATTGACTATATGACTCTGCCTCTTGCTCCGCAACTTTATTAATATGCCGATAATTCTCATACGCATTAGCAGGAATACTCGCATCGGCCCCGAGGCACAGGTGGCTGTCCTTTTGGCACTTCGATCTGCACAGCACTTACATTCATGGTGAAAGCGAGCCGCTAATGCCATCATGACTATGCTTTTACGTAACATAAAATCCTCTCTCAACTTACAACATAAATAAGCACAACCTTATTAGCATAAGTATACTATGCAAACAAGGCTGTGCCTATTATTAATAATTTTATAATTTAGTATATAGGATTTACTTCTATTGATATTTCTAAGATTGATATTTATAAGGTTTATCTCCATTTGACGATATATATCTTTATCCCTATAATATAGGGTAGATAGTCAGACGAGTAGTGACGTCAGGCTCATCTCTAAACTAAATGAAACATGTAGAAATGGCCTTTTCGTTTTTATCTAATTTCCGAAGAAACGGAGGGCTATTTTGCTATTTCTAGACAAATAAGCGCCACTAAGTGCTCCAAAAGGATATCATGACTGATAAAATCCCAAGGATAATCATAATGATTTTCATAACCACTCATAAGCATACCCTCCTTCAAAAACGAAGAGGCCCAACCTCGTCTAACTATCCTAAAGCCTATTATAAAACGAACTAATATACGATACAATAAGCATTACATTATACAAATATACGAATTAACTAATAAAAAGCCGAGTTACATCAATAAGTAACTCGGCTTTCAGATTTAAATAATTAAAGTAGTAATAAGAGACAGTATCCCAAATAAAAATGGAAGGCTTACAGCAATACAGTAGCCAAGTAAAAATAGCAAGATAAATTACTAAATATAGCTTTTTACTAAAAATACCTAAGCAGAGAAAAAAATAACCTTATAAGTAAATGCTTCTTCTTTCTTGGTGTGGATCCAGTCTTTAGCCCTATAGTATATTTTCGGTTTATTAAAAGGCTGGAGATAATCGTTTACACCATAACACAAGCCACGGGATACAGCATATATTACCCAATAAGAGAATTATATATAATTTTAAATCCCTAGTGAATAGGGCTCTAATGCGGGATTATAGGACATCGTAGAAAAAGACCTACGAAATCCCCCACATAATCACAAGCAAAAGCTTGAAATACAGCACTAGTATAGTTTTAATGACGTATATAAGTTTACCCACTGAATCTAACCAATCTTTAACCAACTTTTAAGCAATCTAATAGGCACAATCCTATTAGCATAAGTATACTATGCAAGTAGGATCGTGCCTATTATTTGCTTTTGTATAGCAAATAAAACCGACCTACTAATCAAATAGTAACTCGGTTTTTAGTGTGTTTAAATTTTGATAATAGACTAATCATTTATCAATGGAATACTTAAAACAGTAGAGACAGTGATTAAGATATACACTACAAGACATAGTTTTAGCAAAAGCAGTAAACTGCCAAATAGGACTTTATAGATAGGTGCTTCTTGTTTCTTAGATCGTATGCAGTCTTTAATTTTATAATATATTTTTTTGGTTTGTTAAAAGCTGGCGGTAATCGCTACACCATAAAAACAAGCCACAGAATACAACATATATTACCAAAGAGAAAAAGAATAGAAATAGAGCGAACTGCTCCAATGAAGATACTTTCAATATATAAATATAATAGAGTAGCTGAGTAAAGGTCTCTACAGAGTTAATCCATAGATAAACAAGATAAGCCTTAAACAAAAAGCACTAATATAATTTTGATGTACTTGAGTATACTCATTGCCTCTCTCTATCTAATACCATAAAAAACTTTAACACTAAAGTTCTTATTGAGTTAATATTTCAATCCATATTCAGTTTCATGCCTATTATTTATCATTTATATTTTTAGATTGTATAGAAGTTATCTCAAATTAATATATAAGATTTATCTCCATTTGACGATATACATCTTTATCCCTATAATATGGGTAGATAGTCAGACGAGTAGCTGCGTCAGGCTCATCTCTAGTTACATAAAAAAACATGAAGAAATGGCCTTTTTCGTTTTATACTAATCTCCAGATTAGTGGAAATGAAAGAGACTATTTGTCTTTTGTGAGACAAATAAGCGCTATTAAGGGCTCCAAAAAGCAATGACAATAGCCAAGACTTGTAAGAGGAGCATGATTATTTTCATAATCACTCATAGACTTATCCCTCCTTCAAAAACGAAGAGAGGCCCAACCTCATCTAACTATCCTAAGTCTATTATAGAACGAACTAATATACGATACAATAAGGAATGAATAATAGAGATATACAGATAAATGCAAAAACGCCCGTCATTGACGGGCTATTTTTACTCCTACTATATATACATTCTCCAACGCTCCAAGAAACTCCTCGTTGTAATTTCCCCAGTTTTTAGGGATAATAAAGCTATACTTGATATATGCACCACAAGTAGGTAAGGGTGATTTAGTATGTGTCTCTAACTAGTTTGTAGTTTAGGAGGTGGCATATGGATTCTTTAACTATTATATGGGTTATTGTTTGTGCCTATTTATTACTGAATTTATTGGTCGGCGTGTATTGTCATATTCGTGTAAAGATAGTACTGACTATCTACTCGCAGGTCGTCGTATTGGGGTTCTTATGACGGCAGGCACGTTAGCAGCTACGGAGATCGGTGGCGGGAGTACCGTTGGTGTAGCCGCGAAAGCGTATGGTTCTTGGGGTTTATCTGCAGGGTTGGTACGTAGTCTCTGCAGGGATTGGGAGTTATTCTCGTTGCTTTTATCGCACCGCTTTTACGTCGTGCTATGGCAACAACAGTGCCAGAGATCATCGGTCGTCGCTTCGGTGGCTCTAGCCATTTAATTACGTCTATTCTGTCCATGCTAGCACGATTACATTAGCAGGGCGTACAGATTACAGCGACAGCAACTATTATTAGCGTTCTCACCGGGCTTTCAACAGAGCTCGCCATCCTCATCTGCGGCGCGGTTCTCGTAATTTACACCATGTCCGGCGGCATGTGGAGCGTAACGATGACGGACGTTATCCATTTCTTCGTTCTCGTTGGGGCTTCTCCCTCGCTGTGCCGTTCGTATTGCACAATGTGGGCGGTTGGGAATCGGTAGTGACAAAATTACCACCTGAACAGCTCGGGCTTTCACTAAGGTTGGTTGGAAAAACCATCATCGGCCTTATTATCATGTACTTCATGACCTTCTCCACCGGCCAAGAGTCCGTACAACGGTACTTCGCCGCGAAGGACGAAAAAACAGCCGTTCTTGGTTCTATCATTTGTGGTATTATCATGGCTCTATTTGCCTTCGTTCCTGCCGTATTGGGCCTCGTAGCATTAGCTGAGTTTCCGAACATCGAAGCGAACAACGCGGTGGCAACGGTAGCACTTAACCTCATGCCTCCAGTAATGGCTGGCTTCGTTATGGCCGCTGTCGTATCGGCTACGCTTTCATCAGGCGCAGGCGACCTATTAGGCGCCGCTACTGTATTTACCAAGGATATTGTAGAACATCATTTTTGGTAAAAGCCTCACTGATGCACAGCTCACAAGTTATAGCCGTCTATGCGTGCTATTCCTTGGCATCATCGCCATCGTTATCTCCCTTGTAAGCAAAGCCATCATTCCGATGCTCGTATTTGCTTTCACCATGAGATCCGCTGGCCCATTCGCCGCATTCCTACTTGGACTCACATGGAAAAATGCAACAGCTGGCGCTGGCATTTGGTCCATCGTCCTCGGCTCTATCGCAGGCGTGTACTGGGAATTCGTGGGCAACCCATATGGCATTATGTCCATCATCTTTGGTTCCATCGTCAGCCTCATCGTCTTTGTGGCTGTGGTGTTCATTGAAAGATCTATGGGTAAACCACCGGCTCCACCGGCAATTCCTGATCATTTAAAAGAATAATGTAAAAGAATATTCTAAAGTGCACATAAAGAGAAAACTCCTATCGGCTAAATCAATAGGAGTTTTCCTTATTTTACAAGACCTCAACACATTACGTATTATACACATTCATCACAATTTGACGATATATCATAACCTTACTATAATATAAATAGATAGTCAGACGAGTCGTAACGTCAGGCGCATCTCGAAAACAAAGAAATCTTGAGAAATGGCCTTTTCAGTTTTATCTAATCATCTAGATGAGTGAAATGAAGGGCTATTTGTCTTTTCAAGACAAATAAGCGCTATTAATGCCCCAAAAGGCAATAACCACAGTTATCACCTGTAATAAGAGCATGATTAATTCATAATCACTCATAGAGCTTATCCCTCCTTCAAAAACGAAGAGGCCCAACCTCATCTGACTATCCTAAGTCTATTATAGAACGAACTAATATACGATACAATAAGGAACGAATAATAGAAATATATAGATAAATACAGAAACTCCTATCGGTTAAACCAATAGGAGTTTTTTTCTTATTTTCACAACGACATCATCAAATTGTACGCCATACATCCGTTCATACAGTCGATTAGCCAAGAGGTATCCTGCAAAGCCAAAGTCTACAGGGGCCGTTACCATTCGTCTATCTCTTGCTTCACTTTGTGTGTCATAGCGATTTCCATCTATATGATACTCTTTGAAATCAACAACACTAGATGTTACGCCTGAGTGCTTTTGTTTAAACAGCCACAGTTCTTTATACGATCCTAATTGATGAGCATCCAATTTCTTAATTAAATTAGCAAGGGATTGCTTTGTATCAAAGGTGTACAGGACTTGCTTTTCTTGAATCATGTCACCAGCAGGCATGAGCACATACTGCGTGACAGCAATTTGCTTGGAGCCATTCGGTCCGTTAGAGGCCTTGATGGAATCCTTATCTATATAGGTTCCATCACCATTGCCGCTTTCACCAAAGCCATGAAGCATTTCAAAGCGGTTCGTATTTTGTAATTCCTGCATAGACATGCTGTGCACGGGCACCACACAAGACAGCACCAATGCCATTGCTATATATAGTACTTTCATCATGGGCCTCATTTCACCACTACATCTTCAAAATGCATACGGTACGCTTCATAGAATAACGTATCTGCTATATCGTAACGCGTCGTATTCGGTGCCGTGCGCAAAATAGCACGAGTCGATGCTTTCACCTGAATCGGTAGCGACTGTCCATCAAAGGAGAATTTTCCCAATGGTTCCTCTGTGCCCGTCATACCAGTTTTCGTCTGTGCCGCATCAATAACCATCGTCAACGAAGTATCCGCTTGTTTCGCGCGATATACCTGACTCGCTAACGATAAACGCGTATCATAGGACACAATCCAGGCATCACTAAAAATAATATGTTTTCGCGTCGACTGATACGCATTGTACACAGTAGCCTTAATCTTATACATAGGCGGCGCGTACTCTAGCACCTCAATAGAGCTCGTGTCTAAATACCAGGTAGTATGCTCATTAGCATTGGGAACATCAGGCGTTACCTCAGCAACCACCTTAAACTGCGGTGATGACTTGAGCTCCTGTATTGAAATCGCTTGGCTAGGCATGGTGAAAGCTAGCGTCAGCGCCATCACCATAAAGAATCGCTTTAACATATATCTCTCCTTAAGCCTCATAAACTATGATATAAACTATACTTTATTATACATCATATGTAATATCAATTATCACATAAATCTGATACAATGATACTCATTTATCACAATTTGACGATATACAACTTTGTCCCTATAATATAAGAAGATAGTCAGACGAGTGGAACACGTCGGGCGCATCTCGAAAATCAAAAATACTTAGAAATGGCCTTTCTGTTTACTAGCTACCATGCGTAACGGAGGGCTATTGCATTTTTGTAAAACAAATAAGACTACCAGTGCTCCAAAAGCAATGACAATAGCCAGTACTTGTAAAAGGGCATGATTAATTCATAATCACTCATGAAACTATCCCTCCTTCAAAAACGAAGAGGGCCCAACCTCATCTGACTATCCTAAGTCTATTATAGAACGAACTAATATACGATACAATAAGGAACGAATAATAGAAATATATGAATAAGCACTGAAAAGACCGCACCCAAAAGGTACGGTCTTTTTCTTATTCTTTATCTTCTTTTCTATCTTGCTTCTTAACTCGTTTAGCATTTTTAAAAGTCTAAATATTCCATCATATTACGTAACTCTAGATGATTATATTTAGCTTTTTATCCGTATAATACTAGTACCATAACATATTCAGTATTGATCATCTTGTATCAAAATGGAGTATACGTGATAGTTTACGAGGTTGTATTGATCCATGATATAAGTAGGAACACCATTATTCAACACCATCGCAGATTGGATTGGTACATTTTGTAACAATAATTTAGAGACTTATGAATAAAATGCATTAAAAACACGTTTAGGATATGCAACCATGGGGTTATCTTTTCTCTAGTTATAGGACCTCTTGTTACAACCAAAATGCATTGATGGTCCCCTCATATACACGACCTTCTGTATGTGGGACCATCTTTTCATTTCTAGATTGTAACTGCATAGCCCTTAGGCAAACGATAGTTACATTTCCCCATGTAACAGCATCACTTGTATCGATCACATTATCTATTGGCTGTAACGATGGAATTACAAAATTAGCCATTGCTGCTCTACCTTATTAGTAATTGGGTGATTTATATGGCCAAGCACTGCCACATAATTATGGTTTGGTTGTTTATCAAACGTAACAGCGACCATCATTAAAGGGTATTCTCATCAAAGATATTTATCTGTTATACTCCAATTCCCTTTAGTAATACCAGGGATAATTAAAAGGCACCCTTTTTGTTTAGCAGATGTATAAACTGTATCATCTACAAAACTTTCACTAGAACTAACAAGCCCAGTAATACACTGCTTTCAACGGCAAAAGAAGATATCCTCATCCTTTTTATGATATTCCTTATAAAAACTTCCAGTAACACCAATAGGCACTGTCATTTTAGCTGATGCTCACCTTCGTGCAGCAAGATAACCGTAGATTCATGAGCAGATATATCCATAGATTTATCATGTTCTTTCTTCCATCGTTCTGCATCTTCAATACTTCGTTTTATTCTCTGCACCTGTTTATCCTAGCATTTCATATATGTGCTTACGCGCTAAAATGATTGCACTCGCATTAGCATTAAGAGCTTCCCCATAACGATAGTTCTGATATGCATTATCCGGAATACTAGCGTCGGCCCCTGGTACAGGTGGCTGTCCTTCAGGCACAGTATATTGCGCCGCATCAATAGGGCATGGTAAAAGCGACTGCCACAGCCAAGCTCAACAAAATACTTTTTAGTTTCATACAACACCTCTCAAACAATAATAGGCACGTTCTCTCATTAGCATTAGCTTAGTATAAGTATACTATATCCTCGAGAACGTGCCTATTTATCTTATTATAATTTTTGTAACACTGCTTTAATTTCGTTTTACTTCAGCCCGTAGTTCTTCGTTGTCTGCACGCAGTGATGCATTGTCAGCTTGTAGGTCTTTGATTTGTTTTGCCATTTCAAAGCGGCTTGTTTTTGAGTGTCGGATCTTGTTCGCCCACTTTGAAAAGAAGCACCGATGTTAAACATGCTTTCACCACCAACGGTAACGCCAGCGTGAACCATAGAGTTTTTCGTTCGGCTGATAGGACGCACCGATAGCGCCAGACCGTGGAGTGTTTATAGTGGCCCAAAGCTGGTGGCAAAGGACCATTTATCGTTTGGATTATAGTCAAATAATGGAGACCCCCAATGCCGCAGAGCAGCGCCTACCTTGGACACCTGTTGATCTGTATGGGACTTGGCGTTGTTGAGCACCTTGTCACCAATGTTAGCCGTGTTATTTTCGAGCGTAGAAATGCGATTCGTATTATTGTCCACCTGCGTTTTTCACTTCGTGCAACTGACTACCGTTAATAGCGTCAGTAGACGTCTTGGAAACCTCGCCCTTGGACACATTCACGATCTTATGGTTGCCATTATTGAGGCCGTTGTCTGTTAAAGAAACGATGGTAACAGGATTATTGTCCCCATCGGCTTTTTCAATAACAATGCCATTAGGGCCATACGTTGTTCTATTAATCTGATCTGTATCACTTTCAACAACTAATCCATCTAAGGTTAAGCTAGAATGTTTAACTCCATCATTATGAGATACTTTGATTTCATTACCATTAATTTCAACATATTTATCTCTGTGAGCCGAATCATCCGACACCTCAATGGAGCGAAGACCTTGAACATCTTCGTTCAATCCAACAGTATAACTCTTTTGGCATTCTCGTTTTCACTTTCATCTGACTACGATATTATTAAGACCACCTACCATAGTTCTCATATCCGCTTCTGCCATCACGTTAATGCTCAACACAGACATAATCCCAGCTAATACTAACAACTTCTTATTCATGATTAATCCCCCTGAATACATAGTAAAACCTTAGCCATACAACCCCTTATGGTATGGTCTAACTAACTATAAACATACAAAAAAACAATAGTAACCTAAAAATTGCACAATATACTACAATTATAAAGCTTAGCTTATTTTTATTTCAATAATTAACTTTGATAAACTTTCATTATTTATTCATTTTTAACAATAAAAAGGAACTCCCTTAAAGAGCGTCTTTTTCTTACCATGCTCTTACATATACTTACATATACTCCATATACTTACATATACTTACATATATAGACAAATCATATGTGATGGAAAAATTCTTTATATTCATCAATAGTGGAGAATGCCCTTTATTTTCTTGTATAACAGACTCAAAAATCAGGCTTCGTCACAGCTACTATAGGTTGGATATTAGTTGCTGTGATTTTGTTTCAGTTATTGATGACTGAGTTTCCGTTCAGAGGCTGTTACATTTACTTTCATAATAAGCTAACAAAGCTTGTGTATAGAGCTTGTGTAACATAGGCCTTATCATAGTACTCTTGCGCTGAATCAAGATGACCAAGGGCTTCGTCGATTTGAGCCATCGTATAGAGATGCAAAAAGTGGACCAACTATAATCACTTGGTACGAGGCTCACGCCAATATCTTGCCCTCTCAAAGCTGGTTAGTAAATCCTGTGATTCGTTCTGCCACCTCTCTATCTCCCATGTACACTGTAAGCACAGCCATATACTAGCACATAAGCATTCTGCGTAATAGTCTTGGAAATTTCGTTTACCATACATAGACCATAATCGGACAATTCATTCCATAGATTTTCGGTCTAATTGATCTAGAGTAGAAACGATGAATTGATTTCAAAAGAACTAAGAAAATATACAATATCATTACTATTGAGTTTTAGTTTCTATGTCTAACCAAGTTGTGTATTTGCCCATATGCCTTAAAAGGCATCTTGAAATACGGATGATCGATAGACTGAATACGCTGCTCAAAGCTTTCCACAATCACCTATTTCAATATCATGATGCAATAATAAAGTACTGCAAGCATTCAAGATTAAAGACATTGTCTGACAGCTTACATCACAAATATAGTTATTGAAAATACGGCTCATGAACCAACGGCGTTTTGTTTCTGTGCAGCAATGAGGTTCTTCAATAGATTTCGATAGGCATTATTTTCTGTGAAAGCATGACCTAACATGCGATACCATTTTAGATAGGCGAGATACTCTCTGCACATACTCAGCCTGCCAAGAGTCAGGAGATTCGATATCTACCTCACCGATAGCTGCGTCCAAAGCATTGACGATAGAAACAGTACTTCATAATTCTGGTATCGTCGAACAGCCTCATAACAACCATCTAGAAGGCAATATATACGTTCTAATACCGTTAACTGAGCACCTTTATGAGACAGTGATTCTACATGAGACAATAGATTTACACCGATATTCTCAGCATTAGTTATATCATCAGGACAATCATCATCTTCTTTAACTCCCTATGTATAAGCATTTTCTTTGCATAGCTAGTATAAAAGGCTAAGAAATCAAAAATACGCTCTAGCTTTATCAAAACCAGGATACAAATCAACGCGTAGCTTTTCCTGAGATAGTTCTCTAACAAGATCATCCGCCAAAGGACTCGGTATACGATGCCTTACGTAACCAAGTACACCTTCATTTCCTTCCTCCCAGTAGTCTATCCCTCACTGGATCTATCATATAGATTATATATATAATCATGTAACAAAGCTATCAGTCCAGTCGTTGCTTTCATCATATACAGAAATAGTATGGCATCATTGGTCAAATTCCTATAAAATCGATGAACAGGTTCACAAACTTTTGCGGAAAAATGGATCTTTTGGACAGTGTATCTAGCTGTTCAGATTCTGTCTGACCATGCATGGCACTGCACCATATAAGCCCCTAGTGCATCAGCAATCAGCGAAACTCAGACCGGTTCGATTCATCCATAGAATATGTATTATCTAAAGGCTTGAACTGCAATCAACTCAGGTAAATAATATCTATCAACGCGATTTGTTGCTTGATGAATGGTATAACACCGCAAAGGAGTGGTAATACGCTGTGCTCCTTTGCCATTCCAAAAATACCACTCCTACCATATAAAGACTCTATTAAATATCCCACCATATGGTCAGATAAAGTAAAAAGCCCATTTGTATCCCCATAATTGCGTTGGAATAGTAAATCCCGTCCACGCTCGCTCTTGTACAAGGCATGGACATTGTAACTCCCTCTTCTCTTTGTTGAAAGTGGCTCCTCACCTTTATAGGTACCATCTGAGCATAAACTCAGGCAAAGCCTTTACGAACTCATCTCGTAATTCGTTATACGGTTTACCATGTTCTGCACTGAAAGACTGCCACAAAGGCAGCGAATTCGTTCATGCTCTAACTCAATCTCAGGACCATTATCTGTAATATCATCGCCCTCTTCAAAAGGCAAAATATCATCCGTACTATACTCCAAAGCATTTATAAACGTAATCCCTTCCTTGCCCTCTGCAAGAGGGAATAATGATGGTCAATTTCATCGAATATGCCTGTCGTCGTAATTGTTACATTATACATACAACACCCTTTTTACTATAAAACTATGTATACACTAAGAACGATACGTAATCTATAGCTATTGTAACACTAAAAATAGTGCGAGATATAGCATAGAAAAAGGCTCTACCTCAAAATGAGTGAGAGCCTTTAGTTAATGTAACTACATCATTATGTGTTATAAACGGTCAATGAAACCTCTTTACCTCCAAAGAATATGTATTCACCGTGACCGATAGAGAATGGTCGCTTAGTATTTATCTTTTTGAAAGTTCAGACGGGATTCTATTAAATTGATAGAAGTTGTAATAATCTAACATTGATGAATCGATACTCAATCCAGATTTTTGCAACATGACACCTTTACCAGTAAGGTAATAACGGTAACCATATTATGCTCCAGTCACTATCTTAAGGTCTAGATTAGTATATATTAATGTTTCCGACTATACATTTTTCAATGGAACTTGGATTGCCTAGTAAATCAATAACTGCTTATCGATTCATACCTAAATAAACGCCATGAACAGATTCATAATGCTCTTTTTGTAGTTGATTGGTTAATTGATCTTTTTATTCATAATTAAGGTCTTATGCTCACCATTCCTAACCATTGCAAATGAATAGCTTTTTCTACCTGTGAGCCTCTTGGATAATAAAAACCCTGCACCGGGATAGCCACCATACAAAATCAGCACCATCAACAATACGGCAACCATTAATATATCCATTAGAAATGCTCAATACCTTAGTACCACTAGCATCATACCAATCATCGCAACCTTTTGAGACGCACGAATAACACTGTCCTAATGGAACTTGAGACTGCTTTAATAGTTAATGCAGAAAACAAGCACATAATACTAAAACACATACACCTAAAATAATTTCAGTTTTACGATTCATTTGATCTCCTAATAGACTATATATGACAATAAATAGTAATAGCTAAACGTTATAGCTCTAACAATATTAGAGCAAATAAGGTAATAGATGATAACTATCAACATCACTCATTACACGGCTATTACCATGTCTATTTTGTTGATATCTAATCAAAACAACTTTATCAGTATATTTATTAAAGACAAATGACAAGCCACTATTAGTGACCCCTACATATTCTCCAATATAATAACCACTGTAATTACCGTATCCCTTTTCGATTTCTCCATAAGGTTCTGCGGATTTTTGATAAATCGAGTGCACGTCACTAAAGGGCCATAAGTATCTTCTACATCACTTCGGCTCATCCCTACAGTTATACCCTTATTAGTAGCATAACTTTGGCTTTATAATATAGATATCTGGCTGTAATCTATTCCCCATAAAAGAAACTATGACTGCCTTATCCAGACGAAATATACATATCATGACGAGAATATCTGATGGTCGGTAACATGTAATGAATAATTATAGTTATTCAAATGCCCATATATATCGGAATTATTTTCCTAATCCACCAAGTACACCTGAATCATCGGTATGTGCTATTACACCTAGCTAAGCTAACCCTAAAAAGACAATAACAATAACTTGCCCTACAAAACGTTTCATAATAACTACCTCATTGTATACAAAAGTAGAAAACATAGCTCTCATTGTTATTTACACTATACTCTACATTTAAACAGATAATTATAAATATGAAACCCTTTCATAAAAATGAGATATAAAATGAAATAAAATCTCATAAATTCGACAAAGGGTACCCGCATTTTAATGAGTCTATATAACATAAAAGAGACTGTTTTAACACAGAGCTCCTTTTACTCATCCATCTCACTTTATTATCTACTTTTTATAATATTTGATCTCTACCTCAAAGTGTGATCTAATATTTATAGAAAATATTAATGTATAGGGAGGTAGTAATATAGGATTATTAACTCAAATCTAACAAAACTAGGTTCTTTCTTGGGAAATGAAAAATTGTATATTCCAGAATATCAGCAGGGGTTATTCTTAGGAAGAAACTCCAACTAGATGACTTTGGCTAGACTTAGAACAAATTTACGAAGAAAAATACACATGATGAACACTTTCTTGGACAGAGTTGTTTATTCACAAAAATAAGGAAGATGGTAAACGCTATATTATTGATGGCGATGACGCATCTCAACAACAATTATCTTCCTAGATATTCTACGAACAAAATTTAAAGAAATTGCCGATTCAACAAACAATAATGATGCAAATGACGACTCCGAAGATATTAATGCTAAATATATTGCGCATATCTGAAAGTAAACGAGAACAATATTTATCTATGGGTGGTGTTGATAAAGAGTTCTTCTTTGAATATGTATACAAAAACGTGGTGCCATTGATTATACTGACAAAAATTTGATACTTAAACCTTCTAACTATAATATCTTCTATGCAAGTAAATTCTTTTAGTGGAAAGGTAAATGGGATTTCTTGAAAAGAATACGTCTAATCAATACAAGCACTAAACAAACTATATCAAGCCTTAATTAATCAGTTTATCCTTATGACTGTGGGCCCAAACTGATGATATCAATAGAGCGTATATAATCTTTGAATCACTCAATGCTCGTGGTAAAAGCACTAGAAACCGCTGACTTATTAAAGAATCATATTCTGCGTGGCACAAAACCAAAGCACCTAGTGCTACTGAAACTTGGAATACTATCATTGATAATCTTGATAATATAGATCAGGCAAAATTTATTCGCTACTATTGGAATAGTACAAGCGCTTTGCACGAGAAAAAGATTTATTTAAAGCATTACGTACAGATCATAACATCACAATCAGATGTTAATACATTATTAACAAATCTACGCTCTTTATCTAAGGTATGTGACAGCTACTACATCCTGACGATAACAAGGACTTTGATTTAACTGAGCTGAACGAACGTCTTATTGAGATGCAGAAACTAGATGCATCTCCTTATATTCCTATAATCTTTACTCTAAGACTACAGAACTACTCTGAAGAAGATATAAAGTGAGGTTTTTAAAAAGCAATAGAAACACCAGTAGTTCGTAACTTTGTAGTTTTCAGGACTTGTTGCCAATAAATATGAGCTTGTATTTGCACAAATCGCTGGAAATTGTGATAGAAACTTGGCCACCTAATAGTGATAGTGCATCCAGTAAAAACCAACAAAAAGATGATATCCTAAAAACTATATTCTCTATGGTATCAGATGAGAATTCATCAAAACTTCAAATTTTCAACTCCAAGAAAAATGCAGTTATACGCTATTTACTTCGTAAGATAAATAACTTTGATATTAACGAAACCAAAATTGTAGATGACTCAAACCGAGTTCATGTTGAACATATTCTCCCTAAGAGATTAATGATGGTGGATCAACTTCAATGGTGAAGACCAGAAACATACCTATGGCGTTTAGGTAACCTAACTCTATTAGGCCAAGAATATAACAACAGAGCTAAGAACAAAGGCTTTGATAAAAGAAAAGAAATCTATAAGAAATCTGAAATTAAAATGACTCAGACCTTGTCTCCATTGATGATTGGACTACCTTTACAATCGTAAAAACGACAGAAGACTTTGCTGAAAATAGCACTAAAAATTTGGCACGAAATTATATTGCAGTATATAATTTTGGGATAATCAGTCAAAACTATACAAAAGCGCAACCTTTAAGGTTGCGCCTTTTAAGTTCAACGATAAATTAATGATTTCAACTCATTAATTTGTTCAAAAATTTTCACTAATACATCAACAACTATACTATTACCGCAAGACGTTCTAATCGCTCACGAGAATAAAGCTTCTTATTCTTTTTGCAGTTGAGGATTGTATTTAATACTCTATTAAAATCAGCCTCATCAAATCCCATCAAAAGAAACACTCTCTAGGAGTTAGATTACGATAAGGACTTCCACCCTTACGGTGTTCTGGAAATTCTAATATACCCGCGATTAGGATGTCGATCTTGCTTTTGTCGTTAAAGTGCCAAGATATGTATTAAATCCTGTTGGCTTATTAAGAATATCATTCTCCTCATAGATTTTTGCGGCGTGATGGCGTATCATTAGGATTAGAAATATTTGCCTCTTCTTTATAGATTGGATTGGAATAATCCATTCGTAAAAACGTTCTAACTCTTTTAGGCTTTTAGGTTTATTCTTAGAGATCTCCTCTAAATCATTATCTTTAAAATATTGCTCTACTAAAGGTGAGTGTATCTTTGATTGGGTATTAAAACACTTTCACCATAAAAGTCCGTACACGTCGGCGCGCGGACTTCCAAAGTTAGATGCATCCAATGTATAAACTTTATTAAAAATATCCCTAACCGCTCTAGCTGATTTTTCCAGTCATTAAAATTAGATGCGTGCCTCTTAGAAAGAATATTACTACATTCTCCATTAGTAGGAAAACGAGGTAATTTTTTCTATTCTCCTGAATGGAGTTCTAGGATTCTTTCAACCTCCCAAAGTAATCCAGAGCGATTATTTGCATCACGATCAATCCCCGAATGATTATTATGCCAAGCCTCACCTATAGACAAATCCTGACAAGGGAAAGAGTAGGTTAATACATCAATACCACTTGGGAACGTAAGATAATCTACCTTTTGAATATCACCTAAGTTATGAGTTCTATTATATGCCGCCCATATTACTTGAAGTGCCTCCACCCTCCACATATTAAGAGGTTTCTGACACAGGGATTCTTACCATCAATACTAAGATTTAGTGGTACTAACTTATCCAAAAAGCTCTTTTTGTAAGATTTTTATAAGAGTAATATCTGGTGCACCATTATGAATAAAATCATAAGCAACAAAGTGATATATCCCATTCCAATATATTAACCACTTTATAGTCAATGCCTAATAATGCTTTTAGCCTGACTGCCAATAGCCACTCAGGCTTCAACTACATGTTTAACATTAATACTACTCCTTACTATATGTAAAATCATTCTGGAAAAACCTTCTAAACGTGCACGGTTAAGGTTTCTAAGATTTTAATACATTGTTTTTCCACTTGGAAATATACCTTTAGTATGAATTTTAATCGCACAATCTACAAAAATCAAGCTCTTTTTGTGTTAAAACTCGATGATTAATACTCCAACTTTTTAAATTGTTCCATACAGATTTATCTATATGAGAGAAACCTCAATCATAGCTTGATCTTTCAGTCCACTCCATCGTATTAGGACCTTCAGCATATTAAATCAGAAGTCAAGACTAATTCGGCAATGAAATCTTCTTCTAGAGGAAAAGGCATCATTTTAAAACGGTTCCCAACAATTAGTTTTTAGCCCATTCTGTAACATTTTGTACATCTCTAGTATCATCCATTAAATAATCATGTGTAGATTTTTGTCAGAAACCTTTAGCTGTTTACGCATTGTGGGACTAATATTCTGATTCTTCCAAATATAATTAAAATTTATAGATTTATCTTTATAGCGTTTTTCTATAATATCAAAAAGCTTACTTAATGTATAGGCTACAATGTTCGCCTTATAACTACCATACCATTCTGAAGATCTTTTACAATATAATCAGTCTCCTAAATAAAATTTTATAACAAAATTAGTCTTTTTAAAAATATTCTGGGCCAAATGTTTTAGGACTACGATCCCACTCTTTAGTGATGTCTTGCATAAAATTCACAAAAGCTTTTTGGCCCCACACTTGCTATATGTGGGCAACCGGAGAATATATTAACCAGTTTTGCTAGTTCAGTCTTATCAAACTTCTGCTTTTTAGGATATCTTGCTTCAAAATTCTTTTTAGTAGACATTGTAGCTTTATGAGTTTCTTGAGCATATGATCCACGCGCACGCTCATAGTACCAATACGTGCCAAACTGTTGACCATTTAGATGGGAGAGCTATTTGTTTTTAGACAATTGCTCAATTCTAACATGATATGGATGATTGGAAGATAAATCAGCTTCATTTACTTTATTCTGACTATTAGCATATCTAGAAATATTAGCAACAAGCTCTGCAGAGTTTTTCATCTGTACACTACTGAAATCTTCATTGGTACATAAATATCATTAATATCTAAATGTTCTTTTTATCTAAAAAGTGCTGATGCTAATGAAGCGGTAGTTTGTCACCATTAACAATTTGTAGATTTTCGCGGGATATCTAGTATTGAGTTTCATCTCACTGTCAATTTTGATAGAATCTGCCAGTACATGTAATACCATTATTATATGCAAAAACTTATTAGGTTCTCTTTATAATAGTGTTTCTGATGCTTTATTAACTTTTCCTCTAATTTGTAAAAAGAACGTACATTACTCTCTAATAGTTTAGCACCAAACTTGATATATAACTATCCCTAATACATTCACGGAATATGCCATCCTTGATAAGCTTCACCACTTGTAACCGATAAGCAAGGAATGGTTTATCACTAAATTCACTAAACTCTCATCTCATAATCTTCCTTCAAAGTTAAATTTTGAGATAGTTCATATAATCTAGCTATATCCCATACGTGATATTCTACAGGAATATCTCCAATTTGATCTGCTTCAAGAGTCTTAATACGATTAGACATCGGATTATTAGTAAAAAGATAATTTTATATTTTTGAATATCAAAACATTATTCTTTATATCTAATGCTAATCCATATCTCGTGAGCTCTCCTCCGCATGACTAAGCATATAATCAATATCTTCAAGGAAAAATCTGGCGTTTACTATCGTGTCAATATCGTAGCTGTAACTACACTATCATCATGACGGTAATCTACAAGTGCTAATGACATACTATTGGATAACTCACCATAAACATATCCATCTAACTGACTAAATCTGTACTGACGATAGCCTATACCTTCATATTCGACAATTTGAAACTCAGACTCAAGTTCATTATCTCCTAGTAATCCAGATACGCAGCCTCTAAAAAGCCGCCTTCGTACTAACACCAGTTCCATATACACTCGTCTTAATCTCTTCATCAAAGTCTTGTTTATATTCTACTAACCCCATAATATTTACTCCCTAAGAAATTTTTAAACTCAGAAAGAGCATCTAAATTTAGATTATATGAAACTGATGTAATAGCCGTAGCTATATCATTACGTTTAATTTTGGGGAAATCATTAGTAACACTATAGTAATCCTTACTGATAATTCTAAAATAAACTTCATCAGCTTGACTTGAACCATATCCAACTAATAATAAATTCTCTCTTAAAATTTATTTAATAAAAAGATCTTCGATATCTGGCATCAATTTCATCAATAACCATTGTTAAACATATAGCTTTACTATCATGAACATTTGATTCTTGTACAGTTACAACAACGAGCTCACCTTCACTAATATCTGAATCTAATTGTTCCAAAAGATGAAATTCTTATATCTCGTTTCCCAAAAATAGTAGACTTAACCTCAATCCAACTATCCATAAGAATAAAGTCTTGCTTACCACCTTTAGGGACCTTGCACATTTCTAAAGCTTCTGATACTCCATACTTTGGAATTAAATCTTCTTTTAATACTAATAACTCTGCCATCAGCCCTTGTTGCTTTTAATGGCTCCAAACGAATCTGGCACCTAGAAAGCAATTGTTGCCAATGCTCATATCTATGACATAAGGTTTCAAGGGCCTTCTTTTTCAGATCGACTAAAATCAATAGCTTTTATAATGTCTCGAAAGATATATTTAAACATATCTTTACTGCTATCACTTGAAGATGTCAAAACTAAATAAAATTTGCCATTCATCTCTATTAGGGATTATACATTTTTAGTGTACAGATATCAATTTAGTCGATAATAGAGTTTTAGGCTCATATTTACTTATAACACTATATACACGATAGCCATTAGCATTATCCCTTTATAAATTCTCAAAGGCCATTCTGGATTTATCAATCCAACTTCAACTTGTAATTCTTCCCATTAATCATCATCTTCCCAAATCATCAACTTCAGATAACATATCATCGTCTATGTCATAATATTTTTGAAGCCATTTTACGTTAACCTATATTTATAACTAAGGCTTTTTGGTTCACGAAGTTTAGGTATACCTAGTGCAAGACCTACCAAAGGTTGATCTTGAGTAATATTTTCAGAAGATTTTAAATCTATTAAATAAATAACCAATAATGGTCTCGCTTAAATCCTAGATCAAAGAACCTACTATCTGGTATAGTTACTTCAGAATAATCAGTTTTTTGGATCACTGTCCGCTAACAATTTAAAAAGGCTTTATACTCTTTCTGTTAACCCACTAGATACAACACCCAGCGTCCCCAAACGTCTGGAATTTAAAAGCAATCGTATCTCTACATATATTAGCTACAGTACGCTCTGTAACGAAGATTTCTTCATCAAATATATCAAATTTACGTTTAGATTTACCGTGAGCACAGTGCAATATCCCAACTGTCAAGAAGCTCATCTGTACTTTCTTCAAGTAATTTTGCAATTTAGCGTGCATCAAATTTAATATTCTTAGAATGTGTATCTATATTTTCAAAAACTCAACAATATAATCCTTCTTAACACGTAAAAATTTGTTTAGCAGATTTATTATGCAATGATTCCGCTTCTGGATTAGCTAATTCATATCCTTTAATTTTTAAAAACTCAAAGATTCTTACTTGTATAACATTACCATTTATTGATTGTTGGCTTTTAGAGAAATAAGGTGTTTCGATATAATTTCCATTAAGAGAAATATCTACCTCATAATCACCGCACTACGCATTTTTATTTCGTGCTGTCACAATTAGCGCCTTCACTTGAACGTACTTTAATACCAACATCTATAGGCATATTTTTATCATTTATACAGCGACGAATTTCATCTCTAAAGCTCATCTGTTGCATCTGAAATATGTTGATACCAACTATATGATTCACCTGACATCCAAACTTGACATATGTCTTCGTAATTATGCCTATATCCAAACCAACGCCCCATTTGCATTAATGTATCATACATAACAGAATTTCTATAAAAATAACTTTACACAAAGTCCTTCTAAAGTTAATCCTCTTGATAAACTTAATCCACCAACAGCAATTATACGTAATCCCTTTTTCATATACTTTATAATCTAATAATCTTGATGCATTTCCACCATTAATAGATTCTACTTTAATATTTTTCAATAGACTTAATAGTTGTTTCTTTATTGTTTCCCAGTTTATTTCACTATTCTCTTTATATTTTCCTGGCAATATAAATTCACTATTATATACATCATATAGAAGCTGAAGTAAAGGATACTGATTATAAGAAGGTAATAATATATAATTTTGAATAACATTTTTCACATTAGAAATAAATATGTTAATTCGATCACTAAGTTCGTTTTGAATAGCAATAAATCGACTTACATTCACCAACATTGAGCGATGTGATGTTATATTACCTCTTAAATCTCTTATTGCATTAATAATAAAGAAAGAAAGTATTGCTTTTTAATGATAGATGGTAACTCATAAGGAACTTCACATCTTTTTATGTTTAAGGGGAAGATATTGGTCAAAGTCATCAATCTCCCTATACATAGATTTATATTTACCATTTGCTGAATAAATCTCCTAGCACCAATGTAGTTACTTGGAGAATCTAAAACATATATATAATCACGAGGAAATAAATCCGCATTATACATATCTGCTCCATTACTAGGTTCTATAAAACATTAGCATATGGTGTTGCTGTATAGCCAACATAACTAGACCTAGCAAATAATGACAAAAATTTTTCTTATATATTGGTTAGTGCAGTAGGACTATTATCACTACTATTAGTGTTGATAGATGCATTATCTGCTTCATCATCAATAAACAATAATGAGTGATTAATTTTACTGTCTATTGCATCAGTGGTCTCCCTTCTAAAGTATTTATATACTCTATCTAAAACAGTCTTATTCTTTTTACAACTAAAATTAATGGACTTGATATAGAATCTAATCGAATATTAGAATTAATAAGAGTTGTTTTATTAAAATCTTTAATAGTAGATGTTAAAAGCAACTGCATTACGACTTGAATCTTTTCGGCCCACCAATTAAACTTCTACGTCCTGCATTACATGTTCTAAATCAGAGGTATTATCACCAATAAACCCCTCATCAACTCGAGCCTGTGTTTGTTTTCTAAGCTTTTCAATTGTCCCAGTCAAAAAGAACAATTACTTTATAACCAGACATCAGCGGCTTTATTAATTACAGAGATGTAATTGGCGGTTTTCAGACTGAACATCCCTATAACAAGCCCTTTTTTGCAAAACTTATATATAGGATCTCCAAGCAAATTAACTATTGATGTTGTAGAATTATCAATTGCATCAACTACATACCTTGAAAATCCTAGATCAGTAGACAAATACTGTTTTATACCGCTCCCAATAAGAATCTGTTAAAGGTCCATTACTATACCAATCTTCAAAATCTGAATCTTCAGAAATAGCAACCATCATTCATAATAATAGAATATTTATGATGTAATGTTTTTCTTATCTCTTCAAATTCCTCAGGCTCTAGATTACAACCGGGTAACATTGTTATTTCTTTAATTTTTGAATCTAAATACTCTTCTGAAAAGCTTATCAGGTTCATTATCACCTGATAAGAGTGCATCTAAAAACATTAAGATATCTTAATTTTCTTTTGCTCATCCATAAATCACTTATACCCTTCTATTTATAATTAAGCATTATTAGCAAAAAGTCTATTTTCTCTAAAAGCCATTATTAACTCTTCTCGACTCATAGTATCGAAACTAGATAAGTCCTGAAAAAAAGCTTACGCGCCTCATCTGAATAATCTTTTATCGAATGTTCCTTCATTTTTGCAAGCAAAGTATATGCATATTTAAATGGAACTGTAGCTTCCATAAGTTTTATAAGTGCTTTAAATTGTTTTTGCTTGTTCTGCTGATAAAGATTCTAAAAATGCTTTATAAATAAGAAGTTCCTTATTTATCTTAAAGAAAGTTTCTTCTTTTGTTTTCCGTAATTCCCATACATGATCATACTCATCATTAATCAATTTATTGCCTTGATGAATATATACGCGTTCACTAGAACCAATCGCACGTATTACAATAAACTTTAAAATTTTTGCTTAATAGAGTTAGAGTAAACTTGCGGTTGATTTTTATATCGATATCCCAAATATGATCTAATGAATTAGGTATATCAACCCTAATACGAGCTAGTTTATTCAACTCATTTTAGTATCAAGTCTAAACCAAGTTCCCCAAATAATTAAAACGGTTGTTACGATAAACATATATTCCTTTGTTTATTTCGCAAATCATCTAACGTACCTAATAGCTCAATGTCACTAGGACTTAATTTATTTATATAAGGCAAAATATATGGTTTAACCTTAATATTATGGCCTTCTAAATTAATATACTCTTCTGATAAAGGCTGTGTTCCCGGATGTTTTGTTAAGAATGGGTCTTTAGCTGCCAACGGAAGGTAATTAAATCTTATTTCAATAGGACTTTTACTCGTTTTTATCTAAGAAATTATGATAAATAAGTTCTAAGTGTGATCGAGCAATAGATATTTTTCGTCAAATAATGTGTCTGGCTCACTAGCACCTTCAAGCATCTTATCAAAATTTTTCCCAAATAACAATGGTTCCCGTTTTCATAAGCATTAAGTTGTTCTAAAAATTCCAGGGAATAGCTTTATTATATTGATTTACTATTTCATCATAATCATAAACCTTTAATGACCAACCTTGTTGCTCAATAATAAAAATCTAGATCCCATGATGCTCTGAGATATAACATTATTTTTCTTACTAATAACAGTCAGCTTTCTACATTGTGATAGAGAGGCTGTCTTTAAACCTAAGCCGAATCTTCCCAAATCTGATTCAGCACGTTGGTCATTTACATTCTTACTACCATAACGCATAGCTATAATTAATTCATCTGGTGTCATGCCACAACCATCGTCTAATATAGCTATATATCTAGGATCAATACTAGAAAATCTAACATCTATATGTGTCGCACCATTACCAATACTATTATCGATAATATCTGCCAATGCAGATTCAAATGTATATCCGATAGATCGCGTCGATTCAACTAAAATATCTGCTCTAGGCTCAACAACTGAACATTCATACCTTATGCCCCTTATAGAAATTTATAATGCCGGTTATAATTACTCTCATTCTATCATAATTTGTGATTAAATTCACATTATTTTTCATATAATAATTGTGTTTTTGACAGAATAATTGCTTATGAATTTGCTCAATCTAATTATTAATTTATACATTACCATATAATACACGTATTTTTACTCATGAAATTTCAAACATTATATGAAAATATCTTCATAATTTACATATAAAAACCACCCCTATCAGGGGTGGTTCTTCTTGAAATATATTTAAGTGTTTGAAACGTATTGTGTATTTATGATCACCTAATTTTTATTTCTCCCGTATTTTGTTTTTCCCTATAGATTCTCCTCCTTTTTCTCTCCCCTATTACTTCATCTCCCCCTACTTATTCTTCTCTCCCCTAATGTCTTATCTCGTTAGGTCTCTCCGAGCGATAAATAGTTCGGCCACGACTTGTGGGTTTTGACTGAGTTTGATGCGGGCTAGCATTTTTGCGCACGTAGTTGCAGTGTTCTAGCATGGCTTCGTTCAGTTTGTGTTTGACGTGACGCGGGGATTGGTACACCAGAATCGGTGCGAAGTTCCCCACGTGAATATAGCTCGTATCGGGTTCCGGACCTTCCGTAACGATATATTCATAGGGTATAGCCACGTTAAAGAGGCCGTACACCACGTCTTTTGCCGACAGGGCGCCGACATTTGATATGGGCAAAGGTTAAATGCGGACCATAGGTCTTAGGCGATGTATAGCTACTGCGCCGACCGTCGCTGGTCATAATGTAATTGGGCCTCAGCCCTTCCTGTACCGCCAGCTCCCGCGTAATGGTGCGCATCGGCAGACAGACCAGTTCTTCACGGCCATCTACGAAATAGCACTTCGTACTGTCTCCACCACCGGGCTCATAAGTAGGAATAAAACAAACAATGTGATTCTTTGGATTCGTATAGATCAAATCCAAATCCTCTCCCTTAGATAGCCGAGCGGCCATCAAATCTGTTAATTCATCATGTGTTATCATAGGAATTCTCTCCCCTCTAATTAGGAACATTCCTTTCAACAATACAATGAACACGTGTTCTGTGAAAGCAGATTCGCATGCTTTAATCTGCTGCTGATTTAATTGTATACTACGTTGAATATTTTGTAAATATATACACAAAACTATAGAAATTTATGTATAATTAAAGACTTTATGATCTTGTAAAAAGTTATGTATAGCTTGATGTGTCAATATTTTTCTCATTTAAATTGAGAAATGCATATTTTATGTATATCTATTAATCGAGATTAACAGAAATATACAGATTTTCGAATATAAATAAGAAATTAAATTATATTAACACATGTACATTACACTAACTACCCCTTAGGGTCTAATGTATTCTATACATTCTAGGTAGACCTAGTTCAATAGACTACATTTGGTCTAATGCACTTTTATCTTATTAAAAATCTGTGGTCAAGTATCTCCGCAGCTTTCGAATGGCTCGTTCATGGCGCCGCTGGATGGCTTGGCGGCTACAGTTCAGTTCTTCACTGACCGATACCAAGCTTTGGCATTCTCCGTATACGCGACGCAATAGGTCACGCTGATCCGGAGATAGTCTGCCTAACGCCCATCACGAGACGGGCTCGCAGCCTTTGTTCTTCATCGGCAGTCATAATCATGTCTGCTATATTCTCGCCAGATGCGAAGATATCCATGCCCACCGCTACGTCTCCATCGTCGGTAGTGCGGTCAGGTATGTGAATCTCACGATGATTGCGCAATCGCTCCCGCTTCCAGTACCGCATGTAACCGTATCTAACACCAGCTTTCACAAAGCCAGCAAATGGTACGGGCCCCTCAAGGTCAAAGCTATAGATGGACTCCATGAGGATGGCCCACAGATAGCTCTCTACATCCTCGCGGAACTCGCGGTTTCCCGAGCGATTCGTGTAGTGTAATATGAGTGGTCGATACCTGCGACAGAGCTCGATTTGTGCCGCATCATGGCGTAGCTCATCGACGGTCCACGGCTGATATCCCACCGTCTGGATCCGCATATTTGGCTTTTGACAGATGGACACGAGACTCTTGTCCGACAAGGACGTTAAGACCTGATGGCCACAAATGAGAGTTTGTAATTTCAGTTCCTCCGGAGGTAATGATTTTGGTCGTAACCCTCAGGAGGTAACTCCTGTGTTTCTAGTTTGTCTGATGTGTTTATATCAGATTGTAAGTTTGCAGTTTTTATACATGTTCTTTGTACTAAAGGTTCTTCGTTTTGGTATAACATAAATCCCCTTTCCTGCCATGGCATAGCGCTTAACTACACAATAACGCGGAACGGGGATTTTGACAAATTAGCAATTCCTTAGAATTCCTGTACATTTAATTGTATCTCTGACGTAATTTCTATCCATACTATGTCATAACTATACGATTAACACAGTAATTGCTGAAAAATAGAAAATTACTAAAAACTAGTTACTAAAGGCTAGCAGTGAGTACTAGTAGATAAAACTAGCAGTAAATAATAGCAGTAATAATAGTAGTAAATACTAGCATTATATACAAAAATAACACCACATCATAGGATGTGGTGTTATTTTATAAGAGGAATATAGTACTATCATTGGGTAATAGTACACAATCAAAGATTGGCAAATATAAACAATCTTAGATTAGATAGCAATACATGCAGCTTGCACAAAAGTCTTTTGAGCTGCGGTTTTACATGTGTGTGGTACACATCAGCGCCGTTACCGCGCACGATGTCGCCCTCAGTATTTATACACATAGCGGTACCAGAAATGGAACATGCTATTGGTAAAAGTGGTAATCTGCGTATTTTCGCAGGTCCACGGCTATTGGCTTGAATGCGACCTACGAGCCCCATGGACATGAGATCGTTCAAGCGGGATGTAAAGGTGCCGCTTTTAATTTGGCTTGCTTTGTAAAAAGCTCCACGTAGTATGGTCTTTCAAGGGTAGCAAGGCCAGACAAGATAGCATTAGCACCTGTTATATTTTTCATATCTCGATGTAAGATATGCTGTGTTTCTTCAAATAGAGCGCCCGATACAGAGAAGAACAAATTAATGATATTCGTATCGATGCTTTCACCATTATCAAAGTACTGCACGTACGCAGGCAAACCGCCTGTCACGGCGAAATACAGTGCGCAAATCGTCCTTGGCATAGTGAAGGCCCAAGGATTTCATATCCACCAAGGAGAATGGTTTCACCTCGAAAGTATTCGGACACGAACGGACCGATGAGGCTGCGCTCGCCAATGATGCGGCCATCGAGCTGTTCCAAGCCATTCGCCATCAAAATGATGTTCAAACGACTCGTTTCTTTATAAGTATCTAATAAATCACGCAAATGAATAGGAAATTGCGGCACAGCCTCCACCAAGGAAGGATAGTCATCAATCACCACGGTTTGCGGAGTTTTTACACTGCTTTCAAAAAGCCCTACAAAGGCTTGATGCAAGCTATCTACAGGCTCGAACTTGTCCTGATCATCAGTCGGAACAAAAACGTGCCTCCAGAGCTCTATTCATATCAGCCACATGGACTGATTCATTGGCCATGCGCCCCGCCAAATACAACGCCTTATGACGGCGTACAAGCTGCGAAGCCACATAGGATTTACCACTGCGATGAGGACCGTACACAACACACAAGCTCATATTGCCCTCAGCGATACGGGACTGGATACTCTCTATAATCTCAGCACGTCCCACAAAAATTCATATACTCTCACCTCCAACTGTCTATGGAGATTATTATATCATAAATTTAAATCATTTTTAAACTTATTTTCATATTATTAACATGACTTTTGATTATGTTAAATTTTTTTACGCATTAAAATATACTTATTTTATGGTTTAATTTTTACCCATACCATTGTAAAAGCATAGATATTTACTGTATTTATATAGGTATATAGGGTATTGAAAGGAGCATACGGGGTACGGTATATAATCTGTATTTTACAGTCAATACATATAAAAAAATGACGTGCCTCCTAGAAGGTAAGACACGTCATTTGCATTTTACTCATATTTAATTATTACTCAACATGTATAGCTGATTTCATATATACTGAATTTATATAGCTAAATGTATAAGCTAATTCATATAGCTGATTTGTATTGTCAAATTTTATTGTTGAATTTGTGCTTGCATTTTCATGGATAGAATACGCTTAACCGCTTCGTTAAGGCGTTCATTCGTTATCGTTCCATTTGCCACCGCCTGTGTTAACGCCCGATGGACTTCGTCGATATGAACTGTGTCCGCATCAACGAGGATGAGATCGCTACCAGCCACAACGGAGGCTACAGCGTAATCCCCTATCTTTTGGTTCGCCTGCAAAGCGCCCACATCGATACGGTCCGTCATGACGATACCGTCATAGCCGAGGTCCTTGCGAAGCCAATCTTGAATAACTGGTTTTGACGCACTCGCCAAGTGCTGGTTATCAATAGCTGGAATTTGAATATGGCTCATAACGAGCATATAGGTATTGGCTGTCGTCTGTGCGATGAGTCGTTTAAAGACAGCTACATCATTATTGTTGAGGTAGTTTTTCGCCTCATCAGCGGTGTTAAAGGATGCGTCCCCAAGTGTGACCGCTGGGAAGTAGTTATAACCAAACCACATTTGATTGATTTGGTAACGCTCTGCCATGGCTAGGTCCATATAGCCTGCCCAAGTCGGGTCAGATGTGTAGGACACATTTGGCACCCCAAGGTTCGCATTGGGCCCAATCACAAGGTTAAAGCCCATATCGTGCATTTCAATGGCCGATCGGGTCGCCAAGTTAATGATACGCTCCATCGGCAATTGACCTAACCGATTAGGTTCTGGCAAGCGCAAGAAACTATCGTTAGTGTGCAACACTTTATCGCGATTCACCGCGATGTACGGCGTCACCATGCTGGCAGTCATCGCCGTTTGCATGATATCGTTGTTGAAAGCTTTCACTTGATTTTTATTATGTATATTTTCATTGGTTAGCATAACGCCGCTCACACGATATTTGCGGATTACATCCTTTTGGGATTGCCCCAATGTGTTGCCATGGAGGCTGATCATCATCAGCTGTCCCACCTTGTCCTCTCGTGACATGGCTCCAAGCCAAGTGTTCACCTTTTCAGGGACGGGCTTGTTTCGATTCCATGACGGCGCGGTACGATACGGTTCGTACCTCCTCTTGCTCTGCCTGACTCTCATGTTGGCATCCAGTTGTACCAACGGCAGCAACTATCAAGGCTATGCCACACAGGACACGCCGTAAAAACTGGTTCATCTCTCCTAGAAACTCCTTACTGCTTATGCAATATGATAGCTATGGGCCTCTCTATGTATTTCTCTCCACACACACCCATAGTTCTCCCTTTGATTCAAATAGTATGATTCTATATTATACACTATATAATTCATCTTTTCCTCATGATAAAAAGCAAGTTCTTATACTGAATTCTCATAATAGGGTTATACAGTGAGAATAGTTCATCAACTAAAATATATAATCTCTACACACTTAAATAAGTATCGAGTATTAAGTACTCTATATAATCCAATGCGTATTTAAGTATATAAAATAAAACATATTAAACCCTATATAAATAAAAATCCTACGAATCGTTTGTAAGGTGATGCTTACAATAGCCGAAGCTATTAAAGTATCAAGTCACTCATGACTCGTAGGATTCTATTTTTATATTGTTATACCCTAAAGAGTTAGTTCAATCTTAACTCCTTTGATTACTAAAACATTTGCAGGTTCAATAATCAATCATTCAGCAATTGCTAATGAGCTATTCAAGATTAGCCTTTAAATTTAGGGGATGTTGGACAAGTTTCAGGTGTTACGTCTTTGCGAGTACCAAGAACCGCGCTGCGGTCTGTGTAATGTGTATGCAAGAGTTCATGTGCTTTGTGTCCCAATGGTTCACCTAAGAAATCTTTGTACAACGCTTGGATCTCTTCGTTTTCGTAGGAAGCAACCCATTTGTAGTTCGCATCAGCTTCGTAAAGACCACTGATACGTGCTTCTTTAGTTTTAACTGCTTGAGGCAATTTAGTACGCGGTTGACCGCCACCACCGATACAGCCACCAGGACAAGCCATAACTTCGATGAAGTCATAATGTTTGCCATTTTCTTTCAAAGCATTCAAGAAGTCACGAGCGTTTTTACCACCATGAACTACAGCAACGGACAATGTTACCTCATCACCCAATTGTACAGTCGCTTCTTTTACGCCATCCATACCACGAACTTCCTCAAGGTGAGTCAATGCGCGTGGAGGTGGCTCATTGCCAGTCACGAGTTTGTAAGCTGTACGCATAGCTGCTTCCATAACACCACCAGTGTTACCGAAGATGATGGATGCGCCAGTTTCCATACCGATCAAGTCATCGAATTGGGAATCTTCAATAGCGTTGAAGTCGAGGTTTTCCTCTTGAATCCAACGGATAAACTCACGAGTTGTGATGGAAATATCTGTATCCATGCCAATGGAGTCGTCGTTGTGGAAACGAGCTGCCGCATTTTCTTCTTCACGTTTTGTTTCTGCTTTTTTAGCAGTACAAGGGTTTACAGATACGGTCACGATGTTATGAGGATCGATGCCTTTTTTCTCTGCAAAGTATGTTTTAATCATAGCCGCTTCCATAGCGATACAAGAACGTGTGGAAGACAAGTTAGGAAGCAATTCTGGGAAGTAGATTTCCGCAAAGCGTACCCACGCTGGGCAGCAGCTTGTGAACTGAGGAATTTGACCACCTTTGTTAAGACGATCTACAAGCTCAGATGCTTCTTCCATGATTGTTAAGTCTGCACCAAAGTTAGTGTCTACTACATAGTCTGCACCAAGTGCACGCAAGGCACCAACCATTTTACCTTCAAGGAACGTACCTGGTTCATAGCCAAAGCCTTCACCGATAACTACACGAACAGCTGGAGCTGTTTGGATAACAACGATTTTTTCAGGATCTGCAAGAGCTGCTTTCACCTTATCAAGCTCGGATTTAGCATGCATGGAATCGAATGGACATGCAGCCGCACATTGACCACAGTGAATACATACAGGAACATCACCATTTGCATCAAGATCGTAGTAATCAAGTACGCTCATTACGTCCGCACAAGCGCGACGGCATAACGTACAGTTTTTACACTTAGAAATGTCGTGATAAATGGATGGATTGTTGAGTGCAATCGGTACACGTTTATCGATTAATTGATATTGAGACATGAGGACCTCCTCTAACAAACTATAACTACTAAACCTTTTCGGACGAAATATGCTAAACTACGGAGCACTTCGCCCTAACCGTACTTCTTCATCGTATCTATAGTATACGCTATAGTGAAAGTTTATACTATGTAGAATTGTTACACTTTTATACAAAAATCTATAATATAAATCACATTTTATCACGAATAGACAAATAATTCACCTATTTTAAAGGAATTAAAAGAGTAATACACAATGAGACAAAAACGCACGCCCTCCATAGGGAGAACGTGCGTGTGAAGCTTTCACAAAAATCATTAATCTAAACGAGGCATGACTATTTAACAGTGTATTACGGCTAAGCCCTGTGCTCGTCTATAGGATTAGATTATTTACCGCCCCAGATAAGTTGGAATACTGCTTGTGCAGGAGTACCTGGCTCAACCTTACGGCTGTTTTTTTGCTAGGTTGTTCCTCTTTCACAACATAACCTTGTGGATCGTAAAGAGTAACCTTAAGGTCTTTTTACCTCTTGTTTTTTTATGGTTGAACTCTTCAGTCACGATGTAGTGGTAACCTTCGTAGTCCATAGCTTTAATATCCATTACAGCTTTTTTTATCATCTTTTTTTAACGGAATCATTGTCGATAGACCAAGTGATACCATTGCTGTCAGTACCTACAGTGTACCAGTTAGCAGCATCAACACTACCGATGCCACCAATCAATAAAGCGCCTGCTGCCAAAACAGCTGCTAATGTTTTTCATATTTTACCTCTCAAACTTAAATACAAGAATATGAAATCTAGTATATTCGATAAAACTAAATATTTTATGAAAGACAAACGTGCTCAACCTTTATACCTTCACATAATAGGTCGAACGTCCGCCCCCCTTACGACTAATTATACCATTCTTCACAAGCGTACGAACTGCGCCCTCAATAGAACTATCGCTGAGATTTGGGACACCATTCCCGAATGTTTTTGCTTTGTGAAAGCTCCTAAATGATTGTCGATGGCGGCTTTGCACCTGCTCCATAGCAGGACCGCTATGTACCAATAAAGAACTGCGGTCTTCAAAGTCATGATACGCGGCTAATAACATTTGTAACTCAATACCGAATGAAAGCCGTAGGACAAGAGCTTTCACCATACCAGTCATCACTAGACTCGCGCAAAGCAGCATAATACATATCCTTGTTTCGCGGCGATTTTAGCCTCTAAGGACACATATTTACCAACCATAAAGCCACTGCGATACAACAACAATGTCGTCAACAATCGACTCATGCGACCATTACCATCGTTAAAGGGGTGAATGCACAAGAAATCATGAATAAATATAGGAATCGCCAATAGCGGCTCCACCTCACCATTGCCGACAACGCGATTATATTCCGTGCAAATCTGATCTAAAGCCTCCGCCGTTTCATATGGGGCCAATGGAGTAAACAAAACCTCAGTACGACCATCTGGATAGGTGGCACTAATATAGTTCTGCACACTCTTTAACTGCCCTCCACGAGCATTAAACTGGTACTGATAGAGAATCTTATGTAACTGCAAAAATATGATTTCGTGACAGCGTTATGGAATCATAACTATCATGGATGATATTCAACGCATCACGATAACCCATGATCTCTTGCTCATCCCGATTTCGAGGCGTCGTCTTATCCGCCACCAACTGCCGAAGGCGTGTACTCGTCGTCACAATCCCTTCAATCGCATTCGAAGCCTCCGTACTCTGCACCTTTGCCAACTCCACAAGAGACTCCAACACCGCAGGACTCTGTGAAAGCAAAACCTCCTCTTTGCCATTTCGCTCGATAAATCCCTGCAATAAGACTTAACATATCCATATCCCATGACAAAGACTGAATCCGACCATACTCAAAACGACGCATACACACACCTCCATTCCGTTCTAATCCCTTAGAAATAAAATTATTCCCTTAAATTATACCATAAAATAAGGGAATAAATAATTTAGATACATTTAATCATACGTACAGAAAAGGGATTCTATCCCTTTGAGACCGACTTAGGTCACTTTCTTCTGAAACGCCGTTTTGGATACATTTCCTCATCAGGAAATGAGAAAACGAGTGAATATATCTCGTAGGGACGACTTAGCTCGCTTTTTCCCCGATACGCAGATATCATAAATTTCTCATTACGATTAAAAGAAAACAGGATTCTATCTCTTTGAGACCGACTTAGGTCACTATGGAGGTCGATGAGAGATAGAACCCTTTCTAATCGAGAAAATTTACCAAATCAAGTGATACACGTGATCTAAATTACTTCCTTCTTGTATTTGTATTTCTGTATTGTCGTATGTTTGGCCACCGATCATATAGCCTGCTGGATTGTATGCTTTCATCTCGAGCAGTTTCGCAGTCTTTTGCAGCACGATTAAATTGCAAAGTATAAATAGAGTGATCACCACTAGGGTCAACAATCTTTCAAATTCAACTTAGCCTGTGCATCGTCTTTCTCTACCGTATCGTTATCGATGTAACCAGTACGACCATCCGCATCAGTATTAAGAGGATACCAACTTTCAGCATGAGACACGCCCACACCAGCACTGAATAACAAACCTGCTACCGCTAAACATGCAAACCATTTTTTTCATAACCGTTCTCTCCTGATTAGAAAATCTAAACAACTATGCATTTCGCATAATACAATTCACTATGACTTCATTATAACACCATAATTGCATAATGCTAATAAAAACTCTATAAAATGCATAAATTATATAGAACCCCTAATGAAACGTCTAGCGAGGCCCCTATGGGCTTTTAAATAATCCAATGGATTTGAAGGCTGATATTCGCCCTGTAAGATTGGTAAGAAAACAGAAAGCCCCGAACTGTTCTGAAAACGACTTAGGTCACTATGGAGGCTTTCAGGATAGTTCGGGGCTACTTATACGTTCTGAATATCTAACTAGACAGAGCGAATATCAGCTTCTATTAAATTGTTGGATTATTTACCCCATAGGGCCTGCATAACTTCCGCACCCATGGTATCTTCTTCAATTTTCGTAGGTTTTTGTGCGTCTTTGCTGGACAACAACGCTACACCAGATGCACTGTATACTGTTGTATCTAGTTCTGTCCATGTTTTTTCTTTGCGATTGATGCGTACTGTGTAGATGTATGTGAAGCCTTCTACATTGTTAATTTTAACAAGTACTGTAGCCGCATCATCTGTTTTATATACAGAAGAGTTGTCAATAAACCATGCTGCATCGTCAGCGTCAGCATCGATATAGTACCAATCAGCGGCACTGGCTTGACCAAAGCCACCTACAAAGAAAACCCCTGCTGCAAACATAGCGACTAACCATTTTTCATTTCATAAACTCCTTAACGCTAGAGACGACCATCTAAGATGGCCGCCCATAGTTACTTACATATTTGTATCTTACTTAATTATATTACTATATTATTCTTCAGTTGCGTCTTCTTCGATTTCAGAACCTGGAATAACAGCAATGCTAGCTACTTTATCACCTTCGTCGAGGTTTTGTGTTTTCACACCAGAAATAGCTTTGCCTTTTTTAACAGCAATATCGTTCATGTTAAAGCGAATAATCTTACCTTGTTCAGAAATAAGCATTACTTCGTCATCGTTATGAACAACCTCTACGGATACTACGTCGCCCAGTTTTTGTTCGTAATCTTGAAGTTCTTAGAGCCTTTACCACCGCGTTTTTGCAATGTGTAAGCTTCCGCATCATTGCGTTTACCGAAACCTTCTTCGGAGATAGTAAACACTTGTGCTTCGCTTTCATCAGCATTAAGAACACCCGCGCCTACAACCACGTCGCCTGCATTGAGTTTAATGCCGCGCACGCCGTGAGCCGCACGTTTCATGAGACGAACGTCATTTTCGCTGAAGCGAATAGCGATACCCAATTTAGTGCCTAGCAAGATGTCTTGGCTACCATTCGTTACGTTAACGGAAATCAAGTGATCCCCTTCGTCGAGGTTGATAGCGTTGAGACCAGAACGACGGATGTTGCGATATTCTTCGATAGCTGTACGTTTAACAACGCCAAACTCAGTTACCATGAAATAAGTTTACATCTTCTTGAACGCGTTCAAGGTCGATCATAGTCGTAACGGATTCGCCTACAGCCAATGGCAATACGTTAACCATAGCGGTGCCGCGAGAATTACGGGAACCTGCTTCTGGCACTTCGTATGCTTTGAGGCGGTATGTACGGCCTGTGGACGTGAAGAATAGCAATGTATTATGCGTGCGAACATGCATAATTTGCGTTACATAGTCATCTTCCTTAGTCTTCATGCCGATAACGCCAGCGCCACCTTTATGTTGGTTGCGATATACGTTCGCGTTCATCCGTTTGATATAACCTTGTTTAGTCAAGGTAATAACCATCTCTTCGTCAGCGATGAGGTCCTCTACATCAAGGTCGGACGTATCGATTGTGATTTCAGAACGACGAGGGTCGCCGTATTTCTTCTTCATATCATCGAGTTCATCTTTGATGATTTGACGTTGACGCGCTTCGCTAGCCAAGATAGCTTTCAAATCTTCGATCAATGCCAACAATTCCTTGTATTCGTCTTCGATTTTTCTCGCGTTCCAAGCCTGTTAAACGGCGTAAACGCATGTCGAGGATGGCTACTGCTTGTTTTTCTGAAAGCCCGAATTTTTGCATCAATGCGTTACGTGCGATTTCGTCAGTTTGAGAACTGCGGATTGTAGCGATAACTTCATCGATGTGGTCGAGGGCGATCAACAAGCCTTCCAAGATGTGTGCACGCGCTTCGGCTTTGTTAAGCTCGAATTGAGTACGGCGTACGATTACATTGAGACGGTGATCTAAGTAGTAACCCAATACTTCTTTCAAATTCAATACGCGAGGATGACCATCTACGAGGGCCAACATAATCACGCCGAAAGATTCTTGAAGTTGAGTGTGTTTATATAATTTGTTAAGAACGATATCTGGTTGCACGTCAGCGCGCAATTCGATAACGATGCGCATACCTTGACGGTCAGATTCGTCGCGAAGTGCTGTGATACCATCGATAACCTTGTCGCGGCTCAAGTTAGCAATCGTTTCGATAACGCGAGCCTTGTTAACTTGGTATGGGATCTCAGTCACTACGATTTTATGCTTGCCCTTCGCCATTTCTTCAATGGTTGCACGAGCGCGCATTTTTACGCTGCCACGACCTGTGGAGTACGCTTTTTTAATGCCTTCCCGGCCCAAAATGAGCGCCCCAGTCGGGAAGTCTGGACCTTTGATTTGCGTCATCAATTCGTCCACAGTTACTTCTGGGTTATCGATGAGCATAGTAAGGCCATTACATACCTCGTTAAGGTTGTGCGGCGGAATATTTGTCGCCATCCCTACGGCGATACCGCTAGAACCATTGATGAGAAGATTTGGAATCTTCGCTGGCAATACGGTAGGTTCTTGCAAGCTTTCATCATAGTTCGGCATGAAATCAACAGTTTCCTTGTCGATATCAGCAAGCATTTCTTGAGTAATTTTTCGCCATACGTACTTCGGTATAACGCATCGCGCGGCACTATCGCCGTCGATGGAACCAAAGTTACCGTGGCCGTCTACCAAGAGGTAGCGCGTATTGAAATCTTGCGCTAAACGAACCGTTGCGTCGTAAACGGATCTATCACCATGTGGATGATATTTACCGAGAACGTCACCGACGATACGAGCGGATTTCTTGTACGGTTTATTTGGCGTCATGCCTGTTTCGTGCATCGCGTACAAAAATACGACGATGTACTGGTTTCAAGCCATCGCGCACATCTGGAAGAGCACGCATTACGATTACGGACATCGCATAATCGATATAGGCGTTCTTCATTTCTTTATCAATCTGAACGGGATGAATATTCCCATGGGACCATTGTTGGTCTGCCACAATCTCACCTCATTTTACTAACACTGATTATAATTCATCATAATATTATAGCATTTTTAAGGGCTAAAGGCTATAAACCCTTTATTATTAACTATGTTCTTTTCACAAACTTATCAAAATCAGAAATTACTTTCTGTTGTGTATTAAACACTTTTATATTCACTAACAGCTTTCTTCTGTGCTTGTGTCATAGAAATAAGTCCTTTATTTGTTAGGATTTGATACTCATTAAAAGTCTAAAAAAACTTATCAACACTTTCAATAAAACGCTTTCATAGTAAATGTTTCACGTCGTTCAATAATACGTTCTATATAATCAAAAAAATGAGGATATCATTCGCTCAAGTTGTTCAATCTCTTCAACAGATAAATAATTTTTTTGCTACGATTACATCCTTCTTATAAATCCGCCCTTCCGGTCCAGATTCCCACGTAGTCAATCCCATATGATCCTTTTGTAGCATCTGCATGACTATGAATGATCTCTGCAACAGTTTGACCAGTAATAGCATAATGAAACTTATTCTGTATCGTTCCAAAAAAATTCTCTAGTTATAGGGTGATTGTGCATCATAATCGATTGCACACGCAGCAAAATATATCTGTTACTTGTTGATATATGCGTCGTTCACTAGCGCAATTGAGCGGACTCTTCGTAATACTCTTTAAAAATAATCGTGTCCCAAATGAACGTCCATTCTTTTAGCATAACATCATCAAGAGCAAAACCTTTGATAATATATTCCCGTAAAACTCCTGTCGCCCATATGCGGAAATTGAGTTGCCTTTTTGCTATTTACTCGATAACCCTACCGCAATGATAGCATCAAGATTATAAAAATCATTACCCGTTTAACAGTACGAGTTCCTTCTATTTGAACTTGTTCCATTTTGGAACAAGTTCCTAGATTTTTCTAATTCACCTTTCAGAATAAATATTCTTCAAATGCTTGGATATAGCCTGTAGATTAACATCAAATAGTTTTGCCATATCTTTTTGTGTCATCCAAAAATGTTTCATCTTTGAATAGTACATTCGTAGAAACAGATTCATTCTCTGCTTGATATACAATCACATTTCCTGTAATCGCATTTTTCTAAGGATGTCATATAATCCCCCTCTATATTTATATCTCATTTTATTTCATACTTATAAGCTATTCCTGCTTATTATTTAATGAGCTGCATGATATATCATATCGTCCAAAATCTTAACAAAGTCTCGTTCCACAGCTGACGTATCCTTACCTGTACTGCCTATCCCCGTTAACATAGTTTCTTTCCATTCATTTCTTGCCATATACCTAAAACTGATCAAATATTGGGCTTTCGTTTTGTCCTCTTCCCCGTTTGGCAAATAGTAAATACCAACGCTTCTTTCAGCGCGAGGGTGCAATAGAGCTGGGTTATCTTGCGGTTTATACTGGCTATATATGGATTTCATAAAGGTTAGAATATCTTCACCCTTTACAGACTTATCTACAAAGATAATCTCATTGGACCTGAATAGGGGTATCTTATTAGTACCTGCTACACGTGTGGCGCTAAGTTTAGATAATTCTAAGACTTCCTCATAGGGAGCCATCCGAAGTCCATACGGCTTGGCCTCCTCCACAAGCTTCCCATTTAAATGAATTAAATATTCTTCGGAATAAACAAAATCAGCATCATTATCCCTTTCACCACCAGGTGCAGGCAAAGTTGGGCTATGCACCACAGAATTGTAGTGGTAAAGAGAAAAACCGTTGCTTTCATCATAAAAAAACATATACATTGCGCTGGAAAGGTTTCTCCTTCTCCACCACAGCAGATTGAAGAACTAGACGAGGATGAACAACGCTGAACTCCTTTTCCACACTAGCCTTGATATCCTCTGGCGTGGCAGGATCACCATTTTCCGTCGTCCATATAAAAGAACAACCGCTCAATAAAAAAATGTACAAATACACACAACAACTAATGATATATACCTAATCAACTGCTTCATAGATACACCTCTCCTGACCTATTTTCCTCGCACAGCCTGTTGTATTTCCCGATCAACAACGGTAATTATGTCTCGTTCAATCTGCTCAGAACTCTTATCTTGATAACCAACACCACTCATTAAGGTATCTCGCCAATCTTCCCGCCCTCTAATTTTAAAACTTATTAGGTACAGAGCCTTGCTCTTGTCTGTTTCACCATTTGGTAAATAGTAAAAGCTAACCTTACGGCCATACACGCTACTTACTAAGGTCTCGTCACCATTAGGTTTATATAGAGAATATATGTCTCGTAACATACCCACTACACCAGCACCATTAGATGTTTGATTAAGAAATACAAAATCCCCTTCATCAAACAAAGGCGCTGTACTATTACCCATCTGGACGCATGAGTTTAGCATCCGATGAGCGTCTTACGCTCCTCATTATTAGCTATCTGAAAGCGATATTTTGTAGCAAGAAGAGCTACCTCACTATTTAGACTGATCTAAATATGTATCTGCGTACCTATACTCAGCGTTCGTTTACTCGCTGACCACCTGGAATAGGTAGCTCAGGAGTCTTCACATAGCACTTGTAGTAAAGACAAAAGCCATTATTCTCATCTACGTATACTCATTATGTGTTATAGGGCTTTGTGAAACAACCTCAGAAGACTGCAGCACAAGGCGAGGATTATAAGCCGAAAAACGCTCCTCAACCATTTCCTTCACATCATTTGGCGTATACGGATCCCCATCAAACAACGTTATCCGAGAAGAAGTACAACCACCTAATACAACACTACAAACACACACCAAAACCAACAACACAAACCCTAACAAACAAAGGCATACACAACCACACCTCTCTCCTTTTCCCCATTTGTATCAAGTATTCATATCAAATATGCAGACACAATCATTGATAACATCAGCTGATTGTTGATACTCTACTTCACACCCTTTTCCCCATCAGGGGCCTCGCCCCATGCGAAAAGGAAAAAGTGCTTTTTGTTGTTGGGACTAGTCCACATATAGGGTTGTAAAAAAGTTAGACACTTGTGAATGAGCGACTTAGGTCACTATGGAGCGAAGGAATAAGTGTCTAACTTTTTTAACTAGTAAACCACTATGTGACCGGGCCCCAACAACAATCACTTAACTAGCGCATCCAATGTATTCATTCGATAGTCTTCTATTACATCCATAAATGCTTTGTTATGAATAGGATTTGTCCGTCATCCCAAATAGGTGGCTTTTACAGTCACAGTCGGAGGATCCAAATTTAGGCACGTCCCATTCGGCAACGCCACGGACCGCATCAGCGAGAGCGCATTCCGCATCATCTAGGCTAGTTCGAATCGGCAGACCCTGCTATCATTTCGCAGTGACCGCGGAAGTAGTCTAAATGCCAGTGCATTTTCTTTCGTTTTCGCTTATGGCGCTCAATGCGTTTCGTTAAATTCGCCTTCGCAGAGCCTACGTACATATAGTAACCCGCCTTGAAATGCATCAGCCCTTTAGAGCCAATCTCAAGGTCTAAATCATGGTCGAGATGCATGACCATCACGTACACGCCACTATCGTGAGCCTCTGTGTCGAGAATGCTACTCGGATAGGAACATTCATGGGTTACAGTAGGCATGGTAAAAGTCTCATCCCACGCCACCGCAACGGCTTTCCAGTCTAAAGAAGGTGCTACCTCTTTAAAGGTTTTGGCAAACTCTAAATCTGTATGGTAGTCTGGTAAGAACCACTGCGCTTTGTCCCATTGTACGAGGAATAGAACCCCTGTGTGGTAACCTTCGTTTTGCAATTCTTTTAAATGCAATAAATGCTTACGCCCTCGTTCTGTAATAGCATCAGGGAACATGGCTCCCGTTTTGGAGAATAGCGTACAAGACTTAACCTCTAACAAGAACTCATCACCTTTATCATTGGTGAGAAGCAAGTCAAAACGTGATGATGTGCCATGTAGTTTAACCGTATACTCCCGTCTCACAACGCGCCACTCTTCCCATCCAGGGATGAGTTTATTTTCGATCAAATGCTGCGCTACATCATTACTGTAATTAGTGTCAAGCATAATCACTACGCCATCGCGCTCGATGCCAACTACGCGATATTTCGTTTTCGCATCAGGCTTATCATGAGGCACGATGTACATCGTTACACCGGTGAACAAGAGCTCCCACATGCGACCAGGATTTGGCAAATGAGCGAGCACGCTTTCACCATTTAAATCTAAAGTCACCACAAAACGGTTCGGGCGACCTCTATATTTCGCTTTTAAAATTGTATCGTAAAGGACTTTCATTGGTACTCCTACATCAAGAATATTCTATGTGTCTATTATACGCTATTTTGTTACAGGATGAGAGTCCTACGGATTATACTTTGAAAGTCCTTACAAATTGCATGATGAATGCCCTAAGAAAAGCCTAAGAAGTAACACCTTACATATTTACAAAATCTGAATTAATAATTCACCACAGTTACAGGATCATTATTGCGGTATTTGCGATTACTACGTTGATAATCTCGTTCTACCAAATTCTGTAGCGCTTCGCCTAATAACGTCCAAAAAGCATCAGAATCTTCCGTTGGTATACCAAGAACAATGGAGTTTCCTTTGGAATAGGTAATACATGTAGAGGTTATGTTATCAATAATTGGCAAATACACAATAATCACACCACATGCTGCTAGCATATCCTTAAGAGGCTCCTTTCACACCAATTAAAGGTTCGCTAGAAAGATCCTTAATTTTTTTAGGTATAAATGTTTCTAGTAACTCTGCATTATAAGGTTTGACCTCTACAAAACGAGGCCCTTCCCTTTTCGTGATTTGTACCAATGTATAAATTGCACTCTTTTTTTATCAGGCTCCATATCCTTAATATTTTCATATACTAAGGGCATAATCATTTCATCAGCTACATTTTTTAAAGAAGCTACCTCAAAAAACTTCTGTAAATTATTGACCTGCTCAGCTGCCTTTTTTGTTTCTGGAACGATACCCAAACGTGCAAGCTTAGCATAACCAAAAGGGCTTTAGCAAAAGTTGATTTCTTCATCAATGGAATTTTTCATACTCTACTTTTAATATCTGCTCCCTATAACTAGCTTCTAAACCATTCCAAAAACTAGCCTCTACACCAAACACCCGCTCAAGACGCATTGCCACATCTTGAGTTAGTGGCACCTCTCCATTAATAAGCTTACTAATGTGTTTTTCACTCATATCCATTCGTGTAGCTAATTCTTTTTGCGTCATATGCCTATCTTCTAAAAACCTCTTTTATTGTCATTCCAGTGGTATAGCAATAAAAGTTTTACTCTCATATATCTTCATATGTATATCTCCTATACTAATGATAATCAATAATTTCTTGAATCTCCACTACAGTGAAACAGCCCATCAACATGTCACCGACTCTCTCAAATCATAGTGAATGGTTGATACAATATAAATGGCCATTTATAATAATTTACCTAGTAGGTTAATTCTATTATACTCTCTTAACTATAAATGTAAATATATAATTTACCAATTAGGGTAAATTACTTTATAACTATCTAGTATTATAAATCATATATACTATTAATAATTAATATTAAAAACTTTTCATTTTTGTAGCTTAGGTTACATTATTACGTGTTAAAAAATAGTTTATACTAGGAACATCGGGTCAGTATTTAATACCCGTACTGATCGTTACGCCGGGTTTTGATGAGGCATCGCCTAGTTGATCTCATCACGCTGTTCGTATACGTGCGAAGCTTTCACAAAACCCAATGGCGTATATATTTTTACAAACAAAGAATCATATAGATTAACTAAGTAGTTTTAGCCACAATTCTCTGCAGAGAGGGCTCGAGAAAAGGATTTAATATGGCACAAATTGCAGCAAATTTACAACGCATTAAAAAAACGGTCAACGCCGTTATGCAATTACACCTCGCATTCCTGGAGGTTTCATTCAACCTGAACAATTACAAAAAAATATCGACGTAGCCAATGAGTTCGGCGCCGTTCTAAAATTGACTGCCAGCCAACGCATTATGATTACAAATTTGAAAGCAGAAGACGTAGATAAAGCTTGGGAGATGCTCGGCATGGAGCCAGCGTACACTGTATCTAACCGCGTGCGCAGCGTAAAAAATCTGCCCTGGTACTACATTCTGTAAACGTGCTAAACAAGATAGCGTACATCTTGGCATGCAAATCGAGCGCAAATATTTGTCTCAAGAAATGCCAAACAAAATGAAAATCGGCGTGTCCGGTTGTCTTAATTCTTGTACTGAAAGTCGCCTGAAAGATGTGGGTATTATCGGTACTGTAGAGGGCTGGAATGTATACGCTGGCGGTAGCGGCGGTGCACACCCTCGCATTGGCGACCTCATCGCTGAAGTAACAACTGAAAAAGAAGCTCTTGCATTGGTAGATCGTATCATTGCATACTATAAAGAAAATGCTCAAATTGAACGCATGGGCGAATTCATTGATCGCATTGGTTTAGAGGCTTTCAAAGCAGCTGTATTGGGCGACCTTGAAGGTGCTCCAGCTGAAAGCAAATCCGAAGAACCAGCTGTGTTCTTGCCTGGTCAAGGTAACGATCCTGAAGTCGAAGCACCTCGCCTCGAAGTAGGTTCTCCTATTACTCCAGACACAATCATTCGCGACATCGTGGAAACATATCCAAATGTTGTGCCTGTATTGCAAAGCATCGGCATGGGTTGCTTAGGCTGCCCTTCTGCCACAGCTGAGCCATTATGGCAAGCCGCAGAAATTCACGGTTTTTAATGTATACGATTTAGTAGAAGTTAGAAACAGCACGAAAAAGGAGCTTAATATGTCCGCATTCTTAGGGTCACATCCATTACTGGTTATATCGTAAAAATTCAATTGCTCGTAGAGCGTGAAAACTTGATTTTAGAAAAAAACAACTAAAGTTGTTGATGATTTAGCGAGGAATTACACTCTATCTCCGTAGATACATACGGCGAACCAATCAATCCAAGCATTCCTCTGGAAAACATCATCGATCACGGCAATATCCACGGCTGGTTGGCTAACCAAATCAACATTGCATCCGTTCGCGAAGCGACTTTCATCAGAGATTTGCTTGACACTAACTCCGGCGACGAAGCGGTGAACGTAGTAACAGCTATTCTCGATGCGTTTTGCTGTACAAGGCCAAGCATGTGGCGTTGTGGCGCAAGACAACCTTGAAGAACACACTGCTCCAGCGATTTACAATGCGTTGCAAAAACTTCTACGTAAATGGCATGCCTTGCGATGGCGGTGACCAAGTGGTTTCTGAAAGCCCAGATGAGTTCACATGGGTGGGTGACCACAGATTACAAGCAGGCTACTGGCGTACAGCGGGCGTTGACCCTAAATTCATGGCTGTAGCTTACCAAACATGGTTCGAAGCTTTTGTGAAAGCTATTGATCCAGCCTTTGAACTGGTAACGACTGAAGAAAAACGGCACACGTTTATATACAATCAAGAAAAAAATAATTAATAAATATAGAGTATTTCCTTTGCTTAGGAAATATAAACGAACGAAAAACGAACAAAAAAAGCGAACGTAAAATTTTACGTTCGCTTTTTATCTTGTTATTTATATTCTACAATTACTTAACAGTATATGTAGTACCACGTCCTATACCTTGTTTTCTTAAAAAAACCTGATTTCACTAATTTATTAACAATTTGTAATATCTTCGTTTTTTTCCAAACCCTGTATACTCTACTAATTTTCCTGAAGGCAAAGCCTTAAATTGTAGAATATCATATATTTTCTTTTCATCAGCTGTTAATTTATCTAAATTTTTGTTCAATGACAGGTAAAATGATTCTTATCGATTTTTTTCCGAATATACTATATCATAAAATGGGCGCAAAAACGAACGTAAATATTTTTCGTTCGTTTTTGCGTCCATTTTAAATCTATATTTAATATATATTTTTTTCAAAACTGTAGCTATAGGCACAGCATTGATAAAGTAATATCATTTATAATGTAAGCATAAGGTAATTACATAAGTTCATTTAATTAAGTGATAGCGTCAGCTTTCAAAAACATAAAAAGCTAGAATTAGGAGGTCTATTATGGCAGGCACAGTTAATCAAGAATTAGGGTTTATTATTCAAGGGTCCTAACTATGTAATCGTAAAAAAAGGCGGCAAAAGCTGGTGAACAAGTTGAAAAACACAACCACCCAGAAGCAAATGTAATTTTTACAGTAGTAAAAGGTAAAGTACAAGTATTCCTTAACGAAACTGAAGAACATGTACTTGTACCAGGGCCAAGTATTAGAATTCAACGGCGACAACTACATCCAAGCAACACTTGTTGAAGACAGCGAATTCGTAGTAAACCTTATCCACAAACCTGAATAACATACTAAAGGACAGTTGAGCTAATCAACTGTCCTTTTTATATGTACTAACTTATCTATGTACTATCTAATCTGTGTACTATTTAATCTATATACTATCTAATCTATGTATTATCTATTTGGTATCTTTCAACTAGAAGAACACATGATAAGCCCTATCAAATGCATAATGTGCCGCTGTATAAAACGGGTCACCGTACTCAAAAGCACCTTCATGCTTTACATTAACATTCATAGCCTTAAGATCTGTTTCTAAGTTACCATCAAAATCATAATACTTAGTCGCTCGAGCAATCCCTTTTATACCAGATTCTTGTTCTTTATGTTTAATGATAATTGGTTTAGCCTGCTCACGAGAACAGTCTTTTAGGTTTTCCTTTTTTACAATAGAACTAACAGAATACTCATAATCATAGTCTGCCGTAACAACCCATTCAATAGTATGTTTCTTTTTATACTCTACAAGATACATATTAAATTGCAAGGTATAGTTTGGAGGATTATGCTCCACACTTCGTACAGAATTTAAATCAATAAACATCGCTGACTCGTCAGTTGATGAGGCACATTTAAAAATGCTCAGCATGTTGTAGTGCATATAAAAGATAAAACATTTGATGTCTCAGCACCTGTAGACACCGCTTCTGATGATCCAAAGAATTTTTTTACTAAATTTTTTTAACATATTCTCTCTCTAACATACTCTATTCTTAATAATACATTATATAAAATGATTAGGGTACTAAAAACAATACCGCATCAGTTTAAAAGGAGTTATAGATCGTAAAATCACTTACATCAAAGCGTTTTTGTATGGCCTGGCGCAGGTACGCAATCTGGATGAGGATAACCGATTGGGAATATCGCTACAGGTATGATGTTATCAGGCAAAGCATAGGCTGCTCGTACTTTAGCTGGATCAAAATGAGCAATCCACGTTGTTCCTAGACCTATATCCGCCACGGTAAACATGAGGTGAGAACCTACAATACTAGCGTCTACAACGCCCATATCCGCATCATCGTATTCTCGCTTTCCAGCTCACTGTATTATCGTAACAAACAATAATCGCCAACGGCGCATTGAAAAGTGACCATTTAGTGCAGTCTTTTAGTTTATTAAGACTATCTGTCGTATTTAGCACAAGTAAGCGTTGCGGCTGATAATTATGAGCCGTAGGTGCTAATCTCGCTGCCTCTAACAAGATATCTACTTTCTCTTGCTCAACGGGCTTTCGTATCAAATTTTCGAACTGAATACCGCTCTGTGGCTAATGCTTTAAAAATCTTTCATTAGATCTCACTCCTTAGTTTGAAATAAGCTAATCTATTTTAAAGAAAAACACCTATATACTACTTACATATATTAATTTGCTACTATAGATCTTCTTTTACCACTTGAACAACTTCACTAAAATCTTCTGAAAAGAGCATCAAATTCTTGGTCAGAATATAAAAAATAACCTTCTAAACCTCTATGAATAATCGCATTTACTGTTGGGTGAAACTCCTCATCTGTCGCATCAATAACGAATTGCGTCATTTGATAAGCTACTTCCTCTGAATAAGTAAGTTTATCAATACCAATATGAACCATCAAGGCTTGGACATCCTCTTGTGTAAGGGACTCCTTTTGAGCCGACCCATTTACCATTCAAAAATATATGCTGCCGCTAACTGTCTATCAAGCTCATCCTCTATCGTAACTAAACTAAGGAATGTATCGACCATTTCCATAACTTCATTCACAATACTATCTTTCATAATAAATCCTTTTCTAGAATGACTTACACATTATCACAAAGCAATAGCTATTGGATATAAAACTGACAAGTCTTTTCTCCTTAGTTTACGTGACAATATAAATGTAAGCTACTATATGTTATCTCTATACAGACTACTTCTGTTAATATATTTCTCTATCTTACTATAAAAGTCCTTTAAATCAAAAAGGCCCTTATCTGAAATCAGACAAGGGCCATTTCATATTATTTTTTAAGACGGCTAATTACTTCGTTAGTAATGTTCTCGATTTTGCTGTTAGCGTCAGCCGCACGGATTGTGTACGGATCATCCAATACTACGTCCATTTGTTTTTCAACGCGAATAGATTCAACAGCGTTGTGAATTGCTTGCATCATAGGTTGAGCAATTTTGTTGATTTCTTCGTTTTCTTTTTGAAGCAATGGAGCTACAGTTTTGTTGAATTCAGCTTCTGCTTGTGCAGAGTCTTTAATTTTTTCAATTTCTTGTACTTTTTTCTCAATTTGTGGACGGTATTGAGCGTCTACTTGTTGCATTTTCATATCTAATGCACCATAGCCAGGGTAGCTATTTACTACTTGGCTCATATTTACTAAGCCAATGTTAGCAGCACTTGCTACTGCAGCAGTAGCAGAGATAGCACCAACGATAGCTAAGGTAGTCAATTTTTTAGATAATTTCATCTGAAATCCTCCTCGATTAAAAGTGTCACTATACAATCCAATAGTGTACTATTTTTACTATATCAAATCTCGCTAACTTTCACAAGACTCTGTTACATAGCATAATAAAGCCCTATGAAATGCTTATGAATGTCTATAGAAGTTAAAACAATACCCACAGGTATGCTCTGAAGCCCTTAGGGCAGTCATGACGGACATATTCAGAACACACATGTGGGTATTGAGGCTTTCACCAATTATTTATAATTCAGTAACGAATTATTGTTCATCGTTAATATAGATGTATTTATCGGATTTCAATTTGGACACGAGGTCAGGTACCAAACCGATGAGACGATCAAAAGCTGCTGCTGTAAGGGTTGCCCTTAATGTTGAACAACTCGATGCGGTCCCCTTTGATAACAAGGATAGCGCTTGGTTCCATTTTGGCACCGCCGCCACCGCCGCCACATTCGTGGTTTTTGTTCGCCGTGTTGTGGTTTGTACCAGTACCGAAACCAAATGTTACGTCAACGAATGGAACGAGCGTAGTATCGCCGATTTGTACAGCTTCGCCTACTACCGTTTCCACTTTGATCATATTTCTGAATTTCTCGAATAGGACTTCCAAATTCTCTTTTACATTACTGTTTTCCATCACAGTACCTCCGCTTTTTGTGAAAGTATCATTGCTGTACGTTCAATACTTAGGTTTTCATACTATGTATTTACTTCTATATGACATATACATTATTTGTAGACCTTATATATTGTCTTAATACAGCTCATTTACTTAGTTTGACTTAATATATCCTTACGCTGTTTGGCCTTGTGCGGCTTTCAGCTTTTCTAACTGTTTTGCTTCTTTCCGTTTAATCCAGAAGACGCGAGCGCTTTCACCCAATAGGGAACGCATTGGTTTAGATACCAAGAATCTAGTACCATGCCAAGCTAATACAGCGAGAATTATGCGCCCTTTGATGTGACCGCTACCTTCGCCGGCCCAGTTCACATAATCTAGTTCAATATTCTCAGCTTGTTCAGGCCAAATGCTGTACAACATAGATGCAATAATCCCCATGCGATATGGGTCACCGATACCAAATCGACCTTCTATGGCCACATCCCGTGGTTTAGAGTGGTCATAACATCGTTTTGACACAAGGAATAGCTGACGCCACAATTCTGTATTTCGTACATGTTTCATGAACCAGAATGTAGGAATTTCAGACTTGAATGATGCTACCGGATCGTTTTGGATCTGGCTTTTGCAAAAACGACTTTTTCACAGTTGTTTTGATATCATTTACCTTCGTAAATACCTTTTTCCTTGATGGAACCGTCACTGTTGAAAGTAACGCGACTTACCACTTCGTCATCGTCTTGAATATGGGCCGTTGGATCTTGCTGAATGGAGTCATATCGATCAGCACGAGCCTGTGCATCCATATCTTTAGAACCTGGTGCAGGACGTTCAACGCGCTCATTTGGATTTTGGGAGCTACCCGCCCCTGGTGATTCTTCGTCACCAAAGGTTGTAGTAGAACCTTGAGAGCTCTTCAAATCTTCAAAACTAGTGCCATTAGAGCTTGCAGAAGGACCTTGTCCGCCCCTTGCATAGCTTTTAGCAAAAAGCCTCTGCTTGTGACATATCATCATCGTCCATTACTTTTTGGTATTCTTCGTCAACGCGATTTTCAAGCCATTCTTCATAGTCTTTCACAGGACCTATCTTGAGCATGCCCAAAACGTATAATTCCTTAAAAAATGGTTTGCCCTGTAAGTATGCTAAATGAAGTGAAAATACACGCCATAGCCATTTAACGCGCACCTCGCCACGATAAGGCGTGCGACCGTCAACTTCGATGCTATATGTGATTGGTGTCAGTAGGATAATCAAGATGAGTGCTGCAATGATGGCCACGATAACGAGGGCCACAATAGCCACTGTACTCAACCACATCACCTCCTTAGGTGTTCCTATGATTAGTTTTCAATACCTTTTCGAGCCATTACGCCTTGAAGGTAGTAATGTTTAACCTCTTTCATTTCCGTTACAAGGTCTGCCTCATCGATCAATTCTTGAGGAGCCCCACGGCCCGTAAATACGAGTTCCGTTTCTGGATGACGAGCATCGAGCAACGCCTTTGTTTTATCCCAAGAAATGAGTTCAAAGAAGAGTGCCATGTTGTACTCATCAAGAACGACGAGATCGTAATCACCACTGCCGATGGCAGCTAGAGCACGTTCGTAGCCTTTTTCAATGAGTGCTACATAATCCTTAGGGGGATTGCCAGATTCAAAGACAACGACTTCATCGCCCCATTTAGCGAGTTCGTCCTTGCTCTTCATCCCTTCTTTTATGATAAAGAATGGCTTGCCCACAGTTTCTAACGTTAAATTAGTTAAGGTAGGTAAAAATAGTATGTTCACTATATACTTTAGATTTCATAAATTGCAAAAAGAGGACTTTCTTGCCAGCGCCGATGGCACGGATTGCTAGACCGATAGCAGCGGTCGTTTTGCCCTTGCCTTCGCCGGTATAAACTTGTACATAGGCCTTCATAGATATACCTCCGTTCATATACTTTTTATTTTTACAATATATATATGCAAAAAGAAAGAAAAAGAACTTGCTATAGTGCATTTGCACGTATAACAAGTTCTTTTTATATGAAAGTCTATTAGATTATTTACTCAACAATTAGAAAAATTACATCATCGTCGAGTCCTAAATAATGTAACGATTAGTTACTAATTGGCAAGAAGATCATAGGGTCTACAGGGGCACCATTTAAACGTACCTCGTAGTGAACGTGAGCACCCGTACTTTTACCAGTACTGCCCATTAAGGCTATAGTTTGTCCTTGTTTTACGCTCATCCCTACCGTCACTAGTACAGCACTGTTATGGCCATAACGAGTTACGAAGCCATTGCCGTGGTCGATTTCAACGAGGTTACCATAACCACCGTCAGTATAACCAGCGAACGTAACTACACCAGCTGCGGTCGCCACGATTTGTGAACCATAGTCATCCGCGATGTCGATACCTTCATGGAACGCACCAATAGCACCTGTCACAGGGTCTACGCGGCTACCAAATGGAGATGTAATAACGCCCTTGCTCGGCCAGATGCTTGGTGTCGTACTGTTCACAGCACCACCAGAACCAGCGGAGAAGTTGATGGATTGCAATGCCATCAAGTCTTGTGCACCACCATCGCGAAGGATGTTGCGCATCGTATAGAAGCTAACGAGCAATTTTTGCGCGTCTTTGTCCATTTTAGACAAGCGAGCTGATAATTGTGCCGCTGTTAGCGTCTTTACTTCGCTTTCATCAGCGGCTACTGCCTTTGGGTCGCTGCCATCCCCGCCACCTTGAGCCGGTGTGCCAGATTCAGCGCCTTTTAGCATTTGCTTATTCTCTTCGCTAATTTGATTTAAGTTTTGGATTTTTTTATCTAGAACCTCTGTTTTTTTGTTGTAACAATTTCAGTTGTTCCGATTGCAATTGCGTTTGTTGCCGTAATTGCACCACCTCAGCTTGGCGCACGATGCCCCAAATGCCGAGTACCACTGCTGCGATGATTAGGATAGAGCCAACAATGGCTGCTATCTTCGCCTGCTTTGTGGTTAACGTCAATATGCAGTTGTCACCATTTCTTTCAACTTTGTTTGAAATGAATGCCGGTAAATTCAATATAACCCTTCCTTATTTTGAAACGATGGCGCTCGTCAACGCTTCCTCATTGGTACGTTCGCCCAACGCTTCGTTCAAACTTTCTAATTCTTCTTGTGAAAGACTAACAAGACTTTTACCTTTCACAATTGGTTTACTAAAAATACGGGATTCGCTACGACCGTAAATACTGGAAATGCAGATGCCGTTATTGTTGCCATCGAGCAAGGTAAGTGCAAAAGACAGATCATTACCGATATTTTCAAAGGCGTTATATTTAATAAAGCCAATTTTTTGTATCGTATTGCTCTGCGTATTGCGGATAGCCGCTTGCTCAGTCAACAAGGACTCAAGGCCCTTCGCAGCATCGCGAATTTCGCTAACCTCTACAGATAATTTACGCTCTAGGCTCGCACCATTGTCCCCTTGCATAAAGAAATCGTATTTCTTTTTCAAGCTGCCTAGACGAATGTGTAAGATTACACAATACACCAATACAGCGATAACAAGAACGATAGTGGCCATACCAATCCACGGTTGAATCGATTCGAACATGTATATTCCTTCCCTATACAATCATCAAAACTCCAACACTTAATTATACCATTCTAATTGTGAAAGTTAAATGACTGCATGCAATTTAATTTAATATGCGTAATGATAGATTAATTATATCTATCCCTTTTATTTCGTCAATAAATGGGCTTATTGCCCGTTCTAGTATACCATGTAGAGCCGCTATGAGTACACCGTAATTTACGATTGGCGTACCTTGTACAACAGCACATTCAATACGTCGTAATACTTCGCGTCGTGTGAGCATACAAGCGCCACAATGGATGATCAAATCATATTGTGATACGTCTTTAGGGAAAGCTCCCCCACTGGTGAATTCCAGCTGTAAATCCGTATGACCTTGCTTCTTAAGGAGATTAGGAATTTTTACAGTCCCAATATCATCACATTGACGACGATGTGTACAACCTTCGCTAATAAGAACCTTAGAACCTGGTTTCAAATTCTTAATGGCATTAACACCAGCTACTAAGTCCTGTAATTTTCCTTTAAAGCGAGCCATCAAAATAGAAAAAGAGGTCAACGGAATTGTATGCGGTGTCAATTCATCGACACGATCAAAGGCTTGAGAATCACAGATAACCATTTTAGGTGGATGTGTAAGAGAGTTAATCATAGACGGTAACTCTTCTGTTTGACACACCAAGGCTAAGCCTTTGTAATCTAAGATTTCACGAATCGTTTGAACTTGTGGCAAAATTAGACGCCCCTTTGGCGCTGCACTATCAATAGGGCACACAAGAATGATAGCATCCCCCTCTTCCACAAGGCCTTGTAACAGTGTTTGCTCCCCTTCTACATCAAGAGGCGTTAAACCGCCAAGTAAATCTAACAATTCAATCCGTTTTTCATGAGAAGTAAAATCAGCTGAACCAATTACAGTAGCAAGATCACTTAATCCCTTATGAGATTTAATATAAGCAGATGTATTTGATTCAAATGTTTTTTTCTTTATCAGCTGTATTTAATTCAACTTTATCTGTATTAGCTGTATTTAATTCAACTTTTTTTCATTTTCTGCATTAATTGCGTTTATATCATTTATTTCGTTTATAAATAACGCAATAGGCACATTATTTTTGTTTTTAAAAAGCCCTAACCAATGCATGTCATCAGCGGTTGGTTCTTCATCGGTACGAAGCACATAGACGGCAAGGTTAATCTTTTTTACAACCGCTTCTGTCTTTTCCAAGCGCAATGCACCGAGTTCAGTTGTATCATCAATACCTGCTGTGTCAGTAATAACTACAGGACCCTAGCAGCAAGATTTTCCATAGACTTGCTCACGGGATCTGTCGTCGTACCTGCCACATCAGATACTAAAGACACAGGCTGATCAGTTAACATATTAATCAATGTAGACTTACCAGCATTACAACGGCCAAAAAAGCCTATATGAACGCGATTTGCTTTAGGTGTTTGTTCCATAGTCTATCCTTGTAACTTAACGTATATATCTTACAAAAAAACCTCTAGTATTACTGAAATTGTTTTCTTTTTACTAGAATTATTTTTCTTGTGCTAGAATTGTTTTTCTTTTTGCTAGAAATCTATGTTCTTTTTTACTAAACCCTTTAAATACAGTAAAAGCGCAGCCGTAGACTACGCTTTTACCGTGGATTGTAAATTGTATTTACATTATACAGAAATATTATCAACTTGTCATTACTAATTTCACATAGGCTAATGCTAATTTTAGTATGTAAAAGTATATTATACGCGGAACTCCATTACTTCTGTATCTTCAGTTTGGTCTTGACCATCCATGTATGCGATCAGTCTTTCCAATTCGGCTTCAGAGGAGAAAGCAATTTCAATCTTGCCTTGTACCTTTTTACCAGCACGGAACTTGATATTTACAGGAGATCCTAAGCTTAATTTTAAACGATCCATCAATGCACGTACTTCTGCCGTATTTTGTGGTTTATTTGTTTTAGTCTTAGGGGATTTATTTTGCATAGACTTGACAAGAGCCTCTGCTTGACGAGCACTTAATTCACCCTCTTTAATGCGTTCAGCTGCTTCAATTTGCTGAGCAGCGCTACGAAGTGCCAACAACGGACGAGCCTGACCTACTGTTAAGTCTCCTTCTATAAGATCTTTTTGTACAGAGTCACAAAGTTTTAAAAGGCGAACCATATTGGCAATATAAGAACGACTGCGGCCAAGGCGAGCAGAAATCATTTCTTGCGTTTGTTTATACGTATCCATTAAACCTTGGTACGCCAATGCTTCTTCAATTGGATCTAGTCCTTCACGTTGCAAGTTTTCAACGAGGGCTACTTCAGTCATCTCTTCTGTATTATATTTCTTCACGATAACTGGAACTGTTTCTAAACCAGCAATAATAGCCGCGCGGTAACGACGTTCACCAGCTACGATTTGGTATTTATTCTTTTGTTTACGTACTACGATCGGTTGGAAAATACCAAGATTTTTAATAGATTCAGCTAATGTAGCTAAACTATCTTCATCAAAACTTTTACGAGGTTGATCTGCATTCGGAACTAATTCAGAAATCGGTAATTCATGTATTTCCTTTTCAGGTAATACAGACTCTACAGAGTCAACTTTCATCAAATTACCAAGGCCCTTACCCAATCCGGACGCTTTGCTTTTTACTTTTTAACTTCTCTAGGGCATATAACTAACCTCTCTCACCCATATAGCATTTATTAAGACTTAGATGCTTTAATAACTTCTTTGGCTAATTTAGTATATACATCCGCACCTTTTAGATTTTTGGATCATATACGATAATCGGCTCCCCATAACTTGGCGCTTCACTAAGTCGTACATTACGAGGAATAATTGTTTTATATACTTTACTACCAAAAGAACTTTTTTTAACTTCATCAGCTACTTGAATAGATAAATTTGTACGACCATCAAACATAGTCAACAACACACCTTCAATTTCAAGGTCTTTATTAGAAGTTTGTTGTACGATAGTTATAGTCTTAACCAACTGACTTACCCCTTCTAGTGCATAGAATTCACTTTGAATTGGAATCAATACACTATCTGCTGCTGTAAAAGCATTTAATGTTAGCAAACCAAGGGATGGCGGACAATCGATGATAATAAAATCATATTCATCACGCACTGGTGCCAAAGCTTTTTTCAACATTGTTTCACGTGAAACAACGGAAACCAACTCTACTTCTGCACCAGCTAATTGAATCGTTGCAGGCGCCACAAATAGCTTTTTAAGCATTGTAGGCTGAACAATATCAGCAATAGGTTCACCATCAATTAGAACATCGTGTACACAGAGTTCTAAATCATCCTTTTCAATGCCTAAACCAGAGCTTGCATTACCTTGCGGATCCAAATCAACAAGTAATACTTTCTTGCCAGCATCAGCTAAACAAGCACTCAAATTTACTGACGTTGTAGTCTTACCAACACCGCCTTTTTGATTAGTAATAGCTATAACTTTGCCCACTTAATTCACCTCGCATATTCGTTCAAAATATTTCTTTTTCATTATAACATAAAACAACTGTAATTATGGTAATTACAAATCAAATTCTTAAAAATTAATCTATTTATATATGTAATTCTATTTTAAAAAACTTAATTTTCTGATCAGAATCAGTTAGCTTATATGTGAACAACTAACTGAATAATCTATTTTCATTTACAATTACAATTGTTTCAGTGAAACAATAATTCTTTCTATTAATAAAAAAATCAGAATATTATTTTTACAAAAATGTTTCACGTGAAACATTTAATAAAACTAAAAAAATAGAAATTATAATAGAAATAATACTATAAATATAACTCTAGAAATCATAGGAGAAAACAGTTGTGGAAAATTATACTAACAACAAAAATAGTAGAAAACAAAAATTTTTAGAAAAACAATCACAAAAAAATATTAGGTTAAAAAATATGATTTTTAATATAAATGTATACGCAACAACAAAAACTTAACTAAAATTTTTATTGATACTTAGATCGCATTACTAACTCAACACACGATAATATTATAAGCAAGATTTTTATATAAAAGTATAAGAGTATAGGTGTGTGAGAGCATAACTATAAAATATAAAAAAACATAAGTGTATAAGCGTATAAGTGTGTAGACGATATGCGTATAAATGTATAAGCGTATTAGTGTATAAGCGTATAAGTATATAAAAGAATATAAGACAATACAAACAAATAAATGACAATTCATATAAATGTTTCAGTGAAACAATTATATGAATTATATTATTATATTAAACTTTAGATATTAAACTAGAATAACTAATAAAAAAATAAAGATCTTATAACTATAATATCTAATAAAGTGGAGATATTGTAACTATAAAGATCTAATTAAATTATAAAGTAATGCAACTCTAACTATGTTTATAGTAAAAACTGTAATAGTTTTGAAAGCCTTAATTATGTATTAACAATATGTATTAAAAATATCTATTACTATATGTAGTGTATATACGCTAATAACTTTTTATTATAAAACTACATATAGATATAGCTTAAAAGCTATATCTATATGCTACTAAATTATATGAGAATACAGGCCCTATAAGCTTTTGACAGGCTTTCATCATATCTATATACTATTAACTAGGTAGTAATTAGATTGATAATCTTTTAATATAGTTAAATTGATTATATTATATGATCTAAAAAAATACAAATAATAGTAGCTACACACGCTCTACGGATACGCAGAGCTTTTTTTATTTTGAAGAGGAGGCGTTTCCATGCCCATCTATAACGGAATGCTTCCTGCCATCGATAAAGCAGAAGTAAAACGATACGCAGGACTTCGTCACGCTGAGGATTTCCCACAAAATTACGTTGACGAAGCATGTAAGGAAATCAGTTATTAGCTACACCTAAAGGTGTATACCAAGAATACGATTATGATGCAGAAACTAAAAACAATTTTGAGTAATCCACCGCTTAAAATTGAAGGTTCTATCATTGAAAAACACTTAGAAAAATCTACAAAAGTCTATGTACTAGGCGTAACAGTAGGCGAAGATGTAGAAATTCGTAGTGAACAATTGTTTAAACAAGGCAATTATACAGTAGGCTTATTACTTGACGCAGCTGCAACTACAGCAGTAGAGCAGGGTAGCGGATCAAGTAAACGAAGTAATCAATACAATCGCTAAGAAACAAGGTTATAAACCAACATGGCGCTTTAGCCCTGGTTATGGCAACTGGCCATTAGAGATTCAACCTCAATTAGCTAATATTATTAAAACAGAGCTAATCGGCTTACAAGTTACGGAGAACTATTTATTGTTCCCACGTAAATCTGTAACGGCGATTATCGGTTTAATGCCAGCAAATGAAGACCTTAAAAACAAAAACGAGGCTGTACTTCTTGTTCACAACAAGACTGCGCATCTCGTAAATTACCTGAAAAAAGCAACTACTAACGACCAAAAATAAGGCAGAGGAAGATAGTAGTAAGACTACTACTGATGTGTCAGGTATCGCAATGAAAGGCCAACCAACAGAATAATGTTTCACGTGAAACAGTTCGAATTTTAGGATGTTAAAGGAAGATGTTTATGTATATTTTTGATGGTGCTATGGGCACAATGCTGCAAGCAGCAGGCTTAGAAGAGGGCTATTGTCCAGAGCTATTTAATATAGAGAGACCAGAAGTTGTAAAGAATATTCACGCACAATACTTACAACATGGTAGTGATGTCATTACTACCAACACATTCGGTGCATGTGGTCTAAAATTAGAAGATTACGATTTACAAGATCGAGTAAGAGAAATTAATATTGCAGCCGTAAAGGTAGCAAAAGAAGCTATTGCAGAGGTTAAAACCATCTGCGCGTGTAGCTGGTTCTATGGGTCCTACAGGCCGTTTCTTACAGCCATTAGGTAATATGAGCTTTGACTCTATTTATGACACATATCGCGAACAAGCAGATGCATTGATCGAAGGTGGCGTAGATTTCATTATCATTGAAACTATCATCGACGTACAAGAAATGCGTGCCGCATTATTGGCATCTCTTGACGCTCGTGAAGCAGCAGGGAAGACAAAAGAAGATGTACAAATCATCTGTCAGTTTTCTTTCAGTGAAGACGGCCGTACTATTACAGGTACACCACCTGCAGTAGCAACTACTATCGTGGAAGCTATTGGGTGCTGATATCATCGGTATTAACTGTTCTCTTGGACCTGAACAAATTACACCTCTTATCGAAGAGATTGCTAGCGTTACTAATTTGCCAATCAGTTGCCAACCAAATGCAGGTATGCCTCAATTAATTAACAAACAAACCGTATTCCCACTTTCAGCAGAAGAAATGGGTCCATTGATGCTTCCAATCGTTGATGCAGGGGCTAGCTATGTAGGCGGCTGCTGCGGTACAACACCAGCTCATATCCAATCTATTTCCGACGCTGTAAAAGCACATACTCCTAAGGAGCGTGCTCATGTCGAACCTAAAACAATCATTACAAGCCGTACTAGATTGTTAGAATTAGGTCACAATACAAAACCACTTATCATTGGTGAACGTATTAACCCAACAGGTCGTAAAAGTTTCTGGCCCAAGAATTACGCGACGGTTCTTTCATCCGTGTAAAACGCGATGCGTTAGACCAAGTAGAAGCTGGTGCAGACATCCTCGACGTAAACATGGGTGTAGCTGGCATGGACCAAACACCATTGATGGAGCGTGCTATCTTTGAATTATCCATGCTCGTTGAAACTCCATTATCCATCGATACATTGGATCCAGCAGCCATGGAAGTAGCTCTTAAAAACTACCCAGGCCGCGCGCTAATCAACTCTGTAAATGGGGAGGAGGAGTCCATCACTCACGTTATGCCTTTGGCTAAACGTTATGGTGCAGCATTACTTTGCTTGCCATTATCTAGTGGTGACCTTCCTGAAAAAGCAGAGGACCGCGTTGCGTTTAGCTGAAAGCATCGTAAATCGCGCTTACGGCTATGGTCTTCAACCACATGACTTATTACTTGATCCATTGGTATTAACACTTGCCAGCGGTGAAGATAGTGCACGTCAAACATTGCGTACATTACAGTTATATAAAGAGAAATTTGGCTTCCCAACAGTAATGGGCTTTGTCCAACATTTCCTTCAGTATGCCTCAACGTCCATATTTGAATGGTCAATTCTTAACAATGGCCCTTGCATGCGGCTTAACAACACCGATTATGAATCCCATTAAATTATCCAGCTAAAAAGCTTTTTGTATCTAGTACAACGCTATTAGGTTGGGACCCAGGTTCTGCTCAATTTCATCAAAGAATATGGCTACGAAGACGAATCAAGCGCACCAGGGAACTCCGCTCCGAAAGGTCCAGAGAAAAATCCTTCGACAGCAATGATCCATTAGCAAATATCCGCGCTTGTGTAGAACAAGGGGAGAAAGGAAGCCATCGTCGAGCTTGTTAAAAAAAGCCTTTAGCAGACGGCATGGATCCCATTAGATATTACGAAAAAGGCTATCTGAAGCGATGAACGTAGTAGGGGACAAAGTTCGGTTCTGGTAAATTATTCTTGCCACAAGTAATGCTTGCTGCTGAAACAATGCAGGCTGCTTTCAATACCATTAAAGAAATTATTCCCTGCTAGTGAAAGTTTAGATAAAGGTACAGTCGTTGTAGCTACCGTTAAAGGCGACATCCACGATTTAGGGTAAAAAATATCGTAGCGGCCTTGCTTGAAAATAATGGTTACAAAATCGTCGACCTCGGTAAAGACGTTGATCCAGAAGTTATCGTTCAAGCGATTAAAGACAACAAAGGCGGCTCTCGTTGGTATCTGTTCCTTGATGACTACTACAATGCCTCAAATCGACAACACTGTCGCTGCAATCCGTGCGGCAGGCCTCAAACACTAAGATCATGGTAGGTGGCGCTGTAGTATCCCAAGACTACGCAGACCAAGCGGGCGCAGATATCTACGCTAAAGACGGTATCGCAGCCGTTAACCACGCTAACGATTTCTGACATTTGAAAAAATTTTTTGCTTTTATGATACATTAAGCTTTCATAAGCATAGAAAGAGGTACATGATGACATTAAGAGAAAACATCAACAAGGAAAGTTCACTCATTACAGTTGAATTAGACCCACCGAAAAAGTAGTTCTGCAGAAAAGGTTTTTTTGAACAAGCAGCTCGTTTGAAAAGGGAAGGTTGATGCTATCAACATCGCTGACAGCCCTATGTCCAAAAATGCGCATGAGCCCAATTTCCTTGTCCTACTTGTTACAACACAACAAAGAGATCGAAACGATTTTTCCACCTTACCTGCCGTGATCGTAATATCATCGGTTTGCAATCTGAATTGCTTGGCGCTGCAGCACTAGGGCGTGAACAATATTTTAACCCCTTACTGGTGACAAAACCAGATAATGGGGACCATCCATTTGCACAATCCGTATTCGAAGTAGATTGCATGGGCTTGCTCAATATTGCTAAAGACATTGAATGCAGGCAAAAGACCTTGCAGGCAACGACTTAGATGCACCTACAAGCTTCTACATCGGTGCTACTGGTAATCCTGGTGCTCCAGATTTAGAAATTGAACGCCAAAAACTAGCTGCCAAAATCCAAAATGGCGCGCACTTCGTTCAAACACAACCGATTTATGATTTAGAACAAAGCAAAACGTTACATCGATACAATGTCTGAATTCGATGTACCTATTATGCTTGGCTTGATTCCACTTAAAAGCTTCAAAATGGCTACATACCTACACGAAAAAGTGCCTGGGATCAACCTTACTCAAGAAATCCTAGACCGCGTAGAAAAGGGCGGCAAAGAAGCGGGTACAGAAATCGCTATCGAAACATTGGAACAAATCAAAAAAATCGCTGCAGGCGTACATATTATGCCTTTAAACGATATCGATACAACATTACATATCATTGACCACGTATAAGTCATTATAAGATTAACATAGAACACCTTTCCCACGGCCTTCATAGTGAGCTAAGTCGACCTTAGGGAAAGAGAAAGAGGATGCAAATCTATGATTTGCATCCTCTTGTTATTTATATAGGACAGTATTTGTTCATATTGTGCTTACAAGCAACTATATTCCCTTTAAAAGATTACACTAGCGGTTTTGTCTTTTAATATCTTTTTGGTTTGCGTGGGTATTGCTTCGGGTGTTTTACCTGTTTTTCTTGATGTACAGGATAGCTCGTTTATCATCTAAGGTTGGCAGCGTAACGGTTCGTACTTCTTCAAGCTTAGCTTTTAGTGTACTGAGCGCTTTGTTAGATTCGCCCACTTCTTCTTCATAGATAGCGCCTTTTAAAGCCACCACGTAGCCACCTTCTTTTACGTAGGGCACAGTCCATTCCAAGAGAATAGGTAAACGTGCCACTGCACGGCTCGTAGCAATATCGAAGCTTTCACGGTAATCTTGATGACTAAGATCCTCGGCACGGCCATGTAAGGTAGTACAATTCGTCAAATTTAACTCATCCATAATAGATTCTAGAAAGGTAAGACGTTTTTTCAAAGAGTCAAAGAGCGTAACCTTAAGGCTACGGTCATAGATTGCCAACGGAATACCAGGGAAACCAGCGCCAGTGCCAATATCAATAATAGACATGCCGGATTTAATGATATTTGAGTCATAGCAGGAGAGAGTCGATCATATGCTTTACTACAACCTCTTTCATATCTGTGATGCCCGTAAGGTTGAGTGTATTTATTTGTTTCAATCATGCGTGTGTAATACACATAAAAGTCTTTTGCTTGTTCTTCTGTACATGGGCAGACCAAATTTGGTCATTTGCTCCATCATGTATGAAACAAATTCAGACTCCGGTGCAATAGGCACATCGTATTTCTCTTTCATAAGTACTCCTAATGAATTATTCGATATTTATATAAATGTAAAGCCATCAAAATCTATACAATACAACTCATGTCATATAGCTCATCATATAAATAAATCTACGTAATTAACAATGTAATTAACAATATGTGAAATAGTAAAATAGTATTTCTAATTTTCAAATGCTATAAAACTCAAAAAAATTTGAGCTATACAGCTTATTTGATCCATTTTATATAAGTTTATATATGAAAAACTAATAAAAAGACCTTATAAAGCGAAATATTTAAGTATTATTTCTTTTATATTATAGCATATTCTCAACTCTATTCTCATTTACAAACCAAAATATATGACCTGCGTAACACAAAAATAGGGTAGGGAGAAATGTTATACCTATATTATCATTTAAAAATAATTAATTGAGAAATCGCTCCATCTTTTTAACTCATCTTTTTGTGTATTTTGTTCTATTTCAATGTGTATCCAAATTTCACAGTTTATTTCTAATTTATCACCATGAACGTTTTCTTCATATATAGGTTTAATTGTCTATTCCAAATGTACACTTAATATACTTCTCTAGTGTACATATTTTTAGTAGATAGGATAATTAAGGTTTTTATAAATATTCATATAAATATACAAATATTTACTAATGTAACTATCTGATACATAAATACAAAACTTGCTAGTACCCTATTTATAGATACACTACCATTAATAGGGAGTGGTACCCTATGAAACAGAATTTATGTGGCTATTATTTAAAATGGGGCTATCATTATTTACTCCAGACTATATGAGCGAAGGTCGAGAAATAGATCAACATCAAGAACGTGAAGCTCTATAACAGAAAAAAGCTAGTTAATCATAACGATTAGCTAGCTTTTTCGATTATATAATTGCTTATCACAATTATTTACTTCTATTATATTGTTCCAATTGAATTAGCAGTACAGATACGTCCGCTGGGGATACGCCAGAGATACGGCTTGCTTGGCCGATGGAGTGAGGGCGTATTTTGTTGAGCTTTTGTTGTGCTTCAAGGGAAATGCCCTTAATTTCTGTATAATCCCATTCTTTTGGAAGAATTTTTTCTTCTAGTTTGCGAACCTTATCGACTTGGTCCATTTGTTTTTTGATATAACCTTCATAGGTAATGGAAATGTCCACAGCTTCTTCTACGTCAGGTGTATAGCGTTTCAAACCAAATGCTTCGGCTACAACAGCATAGGATAGTTCGTTGCGTTTTACCAAATCGTAGGCGTGGATGCCCGTTCTAATCGGTGCTGTACCTAAACTTTCAAGCAAGGCTTGCGTTTCCTTAGATGGATTTACAGGTGTGTTTCGTAAAAGCTCCATCGCTTCTTCGATATTAGCTTTTTTTGCAGTAAACTTAGCCCAACGATCGTCTTTTACAAGACCGATTTCACGGCCTTTTTCAGTAAGGCGCATGTCTGCATTATCTTGACGAAGCAATAGGCGATATTCGCTACGGCTTGTCATCATGCGGTACGGTTCGTTTGTACCTTTTGTTACGAGATCATCGATGAGAACACCGATGTACGCTTCGGAGCGAGCGAGGATGAAAGGTTCTTTGCCTTCAATCCACAAGGCTGCGTTGATACCAGCCATAAGGCCTTGAGCCGCTGCTTCTTCATAACCAGATGTACCATTCGCTTGACCAGCAGAGTAAAGGCCTTCAATATGTTTCACTTGAAGCGCTGGCGTCAATTGGGTTGGGTTTAAGCAATCGTATTCGATAGCGTACGCAGGACGCATGATTTCTACATTTTCAAGACCAGGAATAGTACGCAAGAACGCATATTGTACGTCCATAGGAAGGAAGTACTCATGCCTTGCACGTACATTTCGTTTGTGCCAGTACCTTCTGGTTCTACGAAATAATTGATGACGTTCTTTGTCGGCAAAGCGCACTACTTTATCTTCGATAGAAGGGCAGTAACGAGGGCCTACGCCTTCGATTTTACCGCTGTACATTGGAGCGCGGTGAATATTGCTATGAATAATTTCATGAGTTTTCTCATTAGTATACGTCAACCAACATACGTCTTCGTTACGGTTGATCCACTCGTCCATATACGAGAAGGAGTGATGGTGAGCATCACCTGCTTGTTCCACCATGTTTTCAAAGTTAAGGGTCCGTTTGTCTACGCGAGCTGGCGTACCAGTTTTAAAGCGCATCAATTCAATGCCATTATCTAGCAAAGATTGAGAGAAATGTTCCGCTACGCGTTGACCATTTGGGCCACCTACGTAGTCGATATCGCCAATGAGGATTTTACCTTTCAAGTAGGTACCTGTACAAAGAACAACAGCCTTAGCGCCATAGAATTCGCCAAGTTCTGTAACAATACCTGTTACCTTACCATCCTCAACCTTAAGCTCTGTTACCATGATTTTGCTTAACATTGAGGTTATCTGTCATTCTCTATCGTTTGTTTCATCAAATGTTGGTATTTAATTTTATCAGATTGACAACGCAAAGAATGTACTGCAGGGCCTTTACCCATGTTGAGCATACGCATTTGAATAGCCGTAGCATCTGCGTTGATACCCATTTGACCGCCTAAAGCGTCAAGTTCATAAACAAGATGGCTTTTACCAGGACCACCAACGGCAGGATTACATGGCATAAGCGCAATATTATCTAAACTGATGGTCGCCATCAACGTGCGATGACCCATGCGGGCAGCGGCAAGAGCCGCCTCACAACCAGCATGACCACCACCGATGACGATGACATCATAATTATCTACTGTGTACATATCAATTGAATTCCTTATAATTGTTACTTATTGTGAAAGTTTATTTTACTCAAAACAACGAGGCCGAATATCCCAGAGTCCAGTTCCTCACTGTGAATTTTCTTTAGGCTACGTTGTAGCCTAGAAAATTTTACGTTCGGAACAAAGCGATGCAGTGTCCCTGTCGTCGCGAGCTCCTCCATTGACTACTGCCCTGCTTTCACTTACCTAAACAGAAGCGACTGAATAGTTCGTCGATCATAGATTCACGGATGGTATCGCCCGTGATGTCGCCTAGTAGTTCCCAGGCGCTGCGCAGATCGGTAGCTACAAAGTCTACTGGCATGCCCATGTCGATGGAGGAGAGGGCTTGTTCAACTTGAGCTTTTGCTTGTTCCATGAGGCTGATGTGGCGCACGTTACTGATCATGGCGCTGTTGTCTTGTTTTACACGACCGCCGTAGACGAGTTCTTGTACCCATTTAGAGAGAACTGCAGAGCCTTCGCCTTCTTTGGCACTGATGCGTTCAATAGCTGTAAAAAGTACCGTGTTTTTTAATATTTTCGTCTGTAACGACTTGTGCCACATCGGACTTATTGAGGAGTACGATGGTGTTCAAACCGCTAACAGAGGTCAAAATTTCGATTTCTTCAGGGGTTAATGGCGTAGACCCGTCGATAACACAGAGCACGATATCTGCTTTGTTGATATAGTCGCGAGCCCGTTCCACACCGAGGGCTTCTACCGTATCTTGTGTGTCGCGAATACCCTGCCGTATCGATGAGGACGCAGAGATGCCTTCTACGGTCATATTTCTTCAATACTATCTCGCGTCGTACCGGGAATATCCGTTACAATAGCGCGATTTTCGCGCAAGAAGGCGTTCATAAAGGGCTCGATTTTACCTGCATTTGGACGGCCTACAATAACCGTCGTAATACCGTCGCGAATGAGGGCGTCCCGTATTCGCTGTGGATAAGAGTTCATCCATAGCTTTCAAAATGGGCTGTAATTGTTCGCGAACCTCTTGACTCGTTACATCCTCGATATCCTCTTCTGGATAGTCGATGGTTACCTCTAAATGAGCAATCATAGCGATGAGCTGTTCACGCATCTTTTACAAAGGACGAAACTGTGCCGTCCAGCTGCGATACAGCGAGGAGAGGGAGTCCTCTGTTTTTCGCTTCAATAATGATCAATGATCGCCTCCGCTTGGGTGAGGTCGATACGTCCGTTCATAAAGGCACGCTTTCGTAAATTCGCCGGCCTCTGCCATGCGCACATCGTGATTTACGAGCAGTTTCAAGATTTGTCGAACCGGCACAATACCGCCGTGACACTGAATTTCTACCACATCTTCTGCGGTGTAAGAATGAGGGCCTTTCATTAATAACACAAGAACCTCGTCGATGGTCTTGTTCGTTGCAGGGATCCACAATGGTCCCATATTGAATCGTTCTGTTTTGGCGGTCCATCAAAGGAACGGTGCCAGCGCTCTTGAACAGGCTATTTACAATAGGAAAAGCTATCCTTGCCGCTAACACGAATAATACCAACCCCGCCGATGCCGGGCGGCGTCGCAATAGCCGCTATTGTATCATCTATATACATAAAAAAATCTCCGTATTTCGATAATCTATTATGCATTTCATAAGACATATGAAAATCAAGATTCATCGTTTTTGATTTACTGCTTTTACAATATATGTTTTGGATATATCCAATATTCATGTCTTCGCCTGTGAAAGTTAAACTAAACTAATCTTACCCGCGCGAAGATTAACTTAGGTTAGCTTTCACCATAACCTAAAGAATAAAGGGGGCAGCCCACAAATAACCGAAAAACCCAGTTACTCGAAAGCTGCACCACTATATTATTTTTTGTAAGAAATCACAACGTGACGGAACGGTTCGTCCCCTTCGCTGTTCGTTACAATATGTTTGTCCCCTTGAAGGGCAGTGTGAATGATTTTACGTTCAAAAGCATTCATCGGTTCTAAGGAAACCTTTTGACGGTTGCGTTTTACCTTAGAAGCCAAGCGTTTCGCGAGATTCATCAATGTTTCTTCTCGACGAGAACGGTAATTTTCCACATCTACAACGATGTGGCAATGGCCGGATACATCCTTGTGAGCCACGAGATTAGTTAAGTATTGGATAGCATCCAATGTTTGACCATGTTTGCCGATCAAAATACCTAGCTCTTCGCCGTGTACTTGGAATGTAATTTTATCTTTTCGTCATCATTTTTCGATAACTACTTTGAGGGCCCATTTGAGTAAACATATCATCGAGGATTGTTTACCTTTTTTCAGCAATTTCTTGTTGATCTTCTTTTGAAAGTTCCTTTTTAGAAAGGTTTTTCTCTACTTCGTCATCAAAAAGTTTCCACAGCTGCTGTTTCTTGCACTTCTGTTTCAGTTGTTGCAACTGGCTTGGAAGCAACAGCTACAGATTGTTCTTCTGCTTGAGCTACTTCTTCCACAGTAGCAGTTTTTGCCATAGCTGTGAAGAATAAGCGCACAACTGCTGGTTTTTACGACCAATGCCCAAGAAGCCATTAGAAGGTTGTTCTAAAACTTTAGTTTCAACCAATTCTTGGCCATCTTCAGCCAATTGAGCTACACCTTTGGCAATGGCATCTTCAATGGTTTTTAGTAGATACATCGATAAATTCCATAGTGTCTCCTATTTTTTTAGCTTCTAAGCCTTTGTAAATGAAAATGTTGTTGCATAAATTGGAACACATTGGATACGATCCAGTAAATAACTAAGCCAGAAGGGAAGTTAAGGGAGATGTAACCAATGAATAGAGGCATAAAGATTGTCATAATCTTTTGTTGTTGCGCAGCAGCACCAGTTGCACCGCTACCAGTTTGTTTAGACATAATCCAAGTGGACGCCGCACTCAATACTGGCAAAATGTACATTGGATCTGGTTCGCCAAGGCTAGGAAGCCATAAGAATTGTACATAGTTTTGATCGTATGGATAGCCTTGTAAAGCGTAGAAAGATAGCGATCAAGAATGGCATTTTGCACCAATAGAGGCAAGCAACCAGCTAGTGGATTAACGCCCATTTCTTTGTACAATGCACCCATTTCCGCTTGCAATCTTGCAGGATCGTTTTTGTATTTATTCTGCAATTCTTGCATGCGAGGCTGTAACTCTTGCATAGCCTTCATGGATTTAATTTGTTTAACAGTAAGTGGTGCTAAAATCGCTTTAATAAAGATTGTTAAAGGATAATAGCTACACCGTAGCTTGGATAACCTACCATTTGAGTTAATTGGAACGCGTAAGTTACCAAAGAACTCATTAAATCAACGATAGGTTGGAATACACTACTTAAAAATTCCATTGTTTCTCCTTTTTCATACAGTCCGAAATCGTCCTTTGCGCATCTATATATCGTTATGGTATGGTCTAAATTTCATCCATACAGATGCTCAGGTATTTCCAAATCTGTGCTAGATGGTAATGGTGAAAGTTGCTTTCACACAACACATAACCAGCCTAAGCCCAAGTGGGTTAGGGAACTGGATCATAGCCACCCTTATGGAAAGGATGACAGCGAAGAATGCGTTTTAAACCCATCCAGCTACCTTTCAAAGGACCATATTTTTCGATGGCCTGCAGAGTATATGTGGAACATGTCGGATAATAACGGCAACATCCAGGTTTTAAGGGAGATATGGCAAGCTGATAGAACCTAATTAAAAGTCGTAAAAGCATTGTTATATAGCGTTTCATAGAAATCTCCATATACACAAAAAGGACCAAAGCCTCTAACTTGTGGTCCTATTTATCATTTTGTACCAATAATTTGCTTTTTCGCAAGAGATACAAAATCTCCTTTTCCGCTTTTTCGTAGGTAGCGTTTTTCAGAGGGCCACGTCCAACAATTACGATATGATATCCTTCGCGAATGGAATGTTGATTGAGGCGATATACCTCTTTCATAAGGCGTCTAGCTCGGTTGCGCTCCACTGCACAACCAACCTTTTTGCCTGTTACAAAACCAATGCGAGTCGATTGCTTCGCCACGGGCATACGATACAGTACACACATACGGCCTACTTCGTATTTTACCGTGCTTATACACAAGGCGATATTCATTATTGTGCGTCAGTCGTCTTGCTTTATCGAGGCAATAATCCATATGCATTGTCCTTAAGTCCTAAGAATAGAAAAACTTGGCAGCAGCGCCAAGTTTTTTCTCCTGCCTAACAGCTATTATATTATGCAGATAAGCGTTTTCTGCCTTTTGCACGTCTTCTTTTTTTAAAACGAGACGGCCACCGATAGTTTTCATGCGTTCACGGAAACCATGGGTACGTTTTCTCCAAAGAGTATTTGGTTGGTAAGTACGTTTCATTAGTAAAACACCTCCTCGTCATTTTGTATTGTTTTACTTATACCATAACAGGGATAATTATAGAGTTAAAAACGTAAATTTGTCAATATAATAAAAGGCATTCTGCTTGTGAGTTCTTGTATTTCTATAATAATTCTATCACACATTTCATCCAGTAATTGATGTTACGTTTCCAGGGGAAGGAATATAGGGCTCCTTCATCGCTCCATACTAATCGTAAAGTCGCTCAAAAGGACCCTATATTCCCTCCCTAAGACAACCCTAATTTCATCTTACACACCAATACACGATGTAAACGTAACATCAATTATTCAGCACCACAAGAACTCACAACTCTAATATTTTTATATAAGACAATTTTACATTTTGATCTCTACTTGGAGGAAGGGAGGAATAGATGTGGTTTTCTCCCTCCATACTCATCGTAAGTCGGTCAAAAATCCACATCTATTCCTGCTCCTAACATACTCTAATGACTACTATAACACTTACCATCAGTATAAAAAGTAGTATCAGTTTTATAGCAAATCAATAAAAGTCTTTCAGCATATGGATCTAAGATTTAACAAATCTTACCTTTTAACCTCTTGAAGGGAAAGAGATAAATTGATGTTACGTTTCCAATGGGAGGAATATAGGGCTCCTTCATCGCTCCATACTAATCGTAAAGTCGCTCAAAAGGACCCTATATTCCCTCCCTAAGTAAACCCTAATGTCACCTTACACACCACTACACGATGTAAACGTAACATCAATTTACAGCAATACAAGAACTCACATTCTAATCTTTTTATATAAGACAAATTTATGTTTTTGATCTCTATTTGAGAAAGAGGGAGCAAGTAGATGCTGTTAATTTCCTCTAACTTCTCTCCCACAAATCTTTTCATCTTAAAGTTGTGTAGATAACTGTTTTTTATAAACAGGTCTAATGTATGATTAGCTAAAAGGATGATCTATTACTTTTTCCAGTTATGTGTATAGAAATTATAAAAATTATCTGGTTGGAGGAGGGCTGAAAACTACTTTTTGAGTGACTTACGCGTCGTATGGAGCGATAAAAAGTAGTTTTCACTCCTATCCAAAAAGTAATAGATATACCCAAGAAAATTTAAAATATACATTATAAACAGTTTATAAAAAGTTATCCACAGATTGAAATGACAAATTACTGATTTTTTTGGTACAATCATACTTGAAATTAGGAAAAAGTATATATTTTTATAAGTTTTTGTTGGATAACTTTTTAAAGGTTATCCACATTTTTTTCTCTTTGACCTGTGTAATCTATAAAGTCAGTTATTATCTGGTTGGAAGAGAATTTTTATTTTCACTTATTCACAGGTTGTGCACAGGGTTATTCACAGGAATAATATGGTTTTTCCACAGCTTTCACAAGAGTTATACACTTATTCCTAAAGTTATACACATTTATCGTAATAGTTATACACAAGAGGCACGTCATGCAATCATTTGATTTGAATAATATATGGGAACATATATTGCAAGAGGCGAAAAAGAACATGCAACATTTGCCTGACGCGTTGTACTTGCGCGTCACGTCATCGTTGATTCCCATGTCTCTCGACAGTCATTCGATCCATATTGGGGTCATGCAAACATTTGTTAAAAACTTAATCGATCAGCAGCCGCAGATCAGCAAGGCTTTTGCAGGATGCTATTACTACGGTTATCGGTTCTCATCGGGATATGGTGTTATTTCGATTTCAATCAAGAGTGTAGATACTACCTTTGTTGATGAAAAGTCTCATCGATGATGCTCAGTAGTGGCTCCACCGATGCCATTACCGCCTGTGGTAGAGGAAAAAAGCTCAACAAGATGAGTTCTATACACCGGTGTATCAAGAGCCTGTCTATATCGATCGCACACCAGCTCCTGTGAATATTCCAGATGAGCCAATGGTAGCGCCTAGTAAAACAGTTGAAACTACCACACCTACATTACAGTCTGATAATGTACCTGTGGATTTATCCTTATCTAACCTAAATCCAGCGTACCGTTTTGATAACTACGTTACAGGCAACGCGAACCGCATTCCATTTTGGGGCGGCTCAAAATGTAGCTGAGTTCCCCAGGCGGCGACTATAATCCGCTCTTTATCTATGGTCCATCAGGCCTAGGTAAAACGCATTTGATGCACGCCATCGGCAATGCCATCAGGAAAAATCATCCACACATGAAGGTTATGTCCATTACGAGCGAAAAACTTTATGAACATTTTTCGTCGAAACATTGCAACGTAACCAAGGTAAATTATTCCGCAACACGTTCCGTAACATTGACGTGCTCATGATTGACGATATTCAGTTCCTTGAAAGTCGTGAAAGTACGAAAACTGAGCTATTTAATACGTTCAATGAGTTATTAAATAACAACAAGCAAATCGTCCTCACCTCTGATACGATGCCAAACGATATGGAACAATTCGAAGACCGTCTTCGTTCTCGTTTCCAAGCTGGCTATATTGCTACTATGGAAAATCCAGATTTAGAAACACGCATTGCCATTTTTAGATCTTTGCTGGAACGAGAATATAAGAAAAAAATCGCGTTATCCGCATCGATAACGACTCCATCAACTACGTGGCGTTACAATTTTAGCGAAAATGTCCGGGTGTTGCAAGGTGCTTTCACCAAATTAATCGGCACTGCATCTATCGATCAACGTCTTGAATCTATCGACCTAGAATACACTAAACAAGCCTTGGCTGGCCTCGTTCATACCGAAGAGGTGAACATGGTCACTATGGAAAGCATCCAAAATTTTTGTAAGTTCTTATTTCAATATTAAAAAGCAAGACTTACTCGGCAAGAAGCGTAAGGCTCAGTTCGCATTCCCACGCCAAATTGCCATGTATCTATGCCGTGATATGATCAATGAAAGTTATCCGCAAATTGCAGCAGCCTTCTCTCGTGACCATACGACAATTCTCCATGCGTACGATAAAATTACGAAGGAAATTGAACGAAACGAAGAAACTAAGAAAGCATGATTTCTGAAATTAAACAGAAATTAACAACCTGTGGATAACTCTGTGGATATATAGTGCGTAACTTTGTGGATATCCTAAAAAAACTCGTACTCCGCTGTGAGTATGTGGATAAGTGGTTACAAACTATCAACATAGTTATACACAACCGAGAAAATCGCACAGTTAGTAGCGCCAATTCACTTTTACACATATGAACAGGCCCTACTATTACTACTACTAAAACTAACAAACAATCAAAAAAACCAGTAGAAACAGATCTATCGCAGAATATCTATAGAGCATCTACGATAGCAAACATAGAATATTAAAAACAAGAATTAGTTATTAGTGCTTCTACACTATATGTAAATCGTAAATACAAAACAAATAGAAAATATAATGTGAAGCAAAGTGATAATCTACAAATAATAAATTATTAGCAATCAATATATATCATAAAGGAGTTATAAATGCATATTACATTCCCAAAAGCAAATCTCCAAAAAGCAATCAACGTATTGCAAAAGGTATCTCAAAATAAAACAAGTTCCAACTTACCAGGTGCTATCTACATGACAACAAAAAATGGTCAAGTAGAATTGCAAGGTAACGACTTTGAACTCGGTATTCGTTTAACCATCGACGGCGACATTAAAGAACCTGGCACATTAGTAGTAGGTTCTCGTTATTTCCAAGAGTTAATCCGCAAATTGCCTGGTGATACTATCGAACTTTACAAACCAGAGGACGGCAATTCTTTAACAATCACATCTGGTTCTTCTGAATTCAACCTCGTAACATTACATCCAGATGATTTCTCCTTGGTTGAACAAATTCACGACCAAGATCATGTAAACATCGATAGCTTTGCTATGAAAGAACTCATCGATTTAACAAACTATGCAGCTGCAACAGATGAAGATCGTCCTGTATTTACTGGTGCTCTTCTTGAAATTAAAGAAAACGAAGTAACAATGGTTGCCACTGATACACACCGCATGGCTGTTAAGAAAATTACTATCGATGAACCAGCAACTACACCAATGCGAGCTATCATTCCTACAAAAACTTTAGCTGAAGTATCTCGTTTGTTACCAACAGATAATCCAGCAATGATCAACATCATTTGGAATCGCACACAAATCGTGTTCAACTTTGAATCGATTTACATTATTTCTCGTTTAATTGAAGGCACATACCCAGAATATGAAAAGGTTATTCCTTCCCAATTCGACTCTAGCGCTGTTATTGACCGCCGCGAATTCGCTGGTGCTGTTGACCGCGTATCCTTATTAGCTAAAGACATCAGCTATAACGTAATTCGTTATGATTGGGCTGAAAAGTAATGTAACATTGTCTACTCAAAATACTGAAATCGGTATGGCAAAAGAAGACGTAGCTGTTGAATTTAAAGGTACACCTTTCACAATCTCCTTTAACGGTCGCTACATCTCCGACATCTTGCGCCATAGCACAGGCGACAACATCCACTTGTTCTTAAAACAAAATGGTCCTGTTGTCATTCGCCAAGACAATAATCCGAACTATACATACGTAGTAACACCAGTTCTGAACACTTACAGAATGGGGACATAACTTTTTACTGAATTAATATACATATCTTTTTATTAGGTAATGATGATTAAAAGTCATCGTTACCTAATTCCCATATAGTTATAAATTGTCCACTATAGGAGGACGTTATGAAAGAGCAACATCAGGTACCCATTCATACGGAGTACATTCAAATTGATCAGTTGTTGAAGTTAGAAGGCATCATCGAAACAGGTGGTCAGATTAAATCCTTTATCGATGAAGGCATCCTTACTTTTGAATGGTCAAGTTGTGACAGAAAAAGCGCAAGAAATGCCGCGTTGGGGACGTGATTTCTTGCGAAGGTCTCGATGTAGATCTCGTGATTACTCAAGAGGAGGCTTAATCGGTGAGAATTGACTCACTGCAATTATTCCAGTTTCGTAATTACAAGGATGTAACGATTCAGTTTAATCCGGAGATTATCGTTTTGCACGGCACCAATGGGGCTGGTAAGACGAATATCCTCGAGTCCATTTATGTGGGTACCATTGGTAAAAGTCATCGGACCAACGATACATCGGATATGCTCATGTTCAATGCTGAGGAAGCAGGCATTGTCGTTAAGTTCGAGAAAAAGGATACACCTCAAAAGGTAAATATTAAGTTATTCCGCCAAGGTCCTAAGGATATTCGTTTAAACGATACTAAAAATATCTCAAAAAGAACTGATTGGTACATTAAATACAGTTATCTTCTGTCCTGAAGATTTACAGCTCATCAAAGGGTACACCCGTCAGGGCGTAGACGCTTTTCTAGATATGGAAATCTCTCAGACTAGCGCTACCTACTATCATCAGTTGATGCAGTATAATCGGTTATTACAGCAGCACAATGCGATCCTTAAGGAATATAGAGGAAAGCAAAACATTCCTCTTGAAGAATGGGATTTGCAATTAGCCGATATGGCGAGCTTTATCGTAAAGAAACGGTTAGAAAGCTTGAAGAAAATTAACCTTCTCATCGATTTGATGAATCGTAAATTGACGGGTGGTCTTGAGAATTTGACCATCGGTTATGAACAACCTTACATGGACAATGGTTCATTAGAATATACAAAGGAAAGGCTTTTACGAGCGCATTAAAAGCAGCGTTTGCCGAGGATCGTCATCGGATGACCACCAGCGTAGGTCCTCACCGCGATGATTTACGATTCTTTCTCTGATGCGATGGATTTAAAGAAATTTGGATCCCAAGGGCAGCAACGAACTGCTGTATTGTCCTTAAAGTTGAGTGAGCTTGAGTTTATTAAGTCCGAGGTTGAGAATATCCAGTTCTGTTATTGGATGATGTATTAAGCGAACTTGATGAATCGAGACGAGCGAATTTATTGCAGTTTATTCATAAACGCATTCAAACATTTATTACTACTACAGATATTCACGATTTTAAAGATTTGAAATCGGTTCAATTTATTTCTTGTGAAGGGGGTAAGGTTCAGTATGGACAGCCTTGATCTTTGTTTACCAAAGGCCTTAGCAGAACTGAATTTACTGGAACAATATAAATTAAATACCCTCGTTCACAAGTGGCGTCATGTAGTGGGCGATGTCATTGCAGACCATACGAAAATTGTGTCTATCAATCCTCCAGATATGGTGATTAGCGCAGATAATTCCATGTGGATGCAGGAACTACAGATGCAAAAACGGCGTATTATCGAGGCGATTAACAAGTATTACCGCCAAGAGGTCATCAAAGATATTCGCTTTATTATGAAACGTCAGAGCTATGTGAAAGCTAATACTGATACATCGATTTCACTGCCTGATGAACAGATTATTACAAAACGGATTAACTTTGCAGACATCGTGCTTTCAAAAGAAGACGTAGACGCCATCGATAAATCTTTAGAACAAACGGATAACGAAGAATTACGAGCTGCTTTCAGAAAAGTACAAATTACGGCTCGAAAGCGGGAAATCTATTTAGAGCAGCATGGCTATCATCGTTGTAGTCGATGTGGCATGCACATGGAATCTAAAAAAGAAATCTGTCCGACTTGCGAATATGAATTGCATCGCGCTCATATTAAGGACATTAAGGCGGTCATTAGAAAGTATCCGTACTTTAAATACAGCGATTGTCAGCAATTTATACAGTGTACCTTCCCAGATTTTGCAGAAGCGATGCGGGAATCCATATACTTTTACCTAGATAAAATTTATAAAGGGTCCATCAATCGCCGTCATATGTATATGGTGGCTATGCTCATCACTCATAAGAAGCCTGATGAGTTAACGGATCAGCACGTTATCAATTTGTGCAATAAATATCGATCTAAAGTTCCTTGCAGAAGAGGAACAGCGGAAAATCGATTCATTAAATGGGACATTAGAAAAAGTAGAGGGCGATTCCTATGTACGTTCATATTGGGAGATACCGTTTCCGTGCCTATCGAATCCATCATTACTATGGTGCACGCCAAGGGCGGAAAAGTCCCATAAAAGTCCTATTCATCACTATGAAACGCTAGAGTATATCGCTATGGTACCAGAGGAGCAAATCAAGACTTATGTGGTCACTGATGATTGCGTTTATGGATCTGGTATTAGTATTAAGACTTTAATGAGACGAATTGATGAGTTTTATAGTATAATAAAGAGATAAGTTTATTCTGTACATGTGTTGTACCAAATTTCAATCATGTACAGTGATGATAGATTGTTAGGGAGGAGTTTGTTTCATGCCTGAAAGAAAAATTATGGCGCTCAGAATATACAGGTTCTTGAGGGTCTTGACGCGGTACGTAAACGCCCTGGTATGTACATTGGTAGTACGTCCATTCGCGGTTTACATCACCTCGTTATGAAGTAGTAGATAACTCTGTAGACGAAGCGCTTGCAGGTTACGCTACACATATCAAGTATCCATCAATCGAAGATAACAGCATCACTGTTGTCGATGATGGTCGTAGTATCCCTACAGGGATGCATGAATCTAGTATGTCTGCGGTAGAGTTAGTATTAACAAAATTACATGCTGGCGGTAAATTCGGCGGTGGCGGCTACAAGGTTTCTGGTGGTCTTCACGGCGTAGGTATTTCTGTAGTAAATGCGTTGAGTGAATGGACTAAGGTTCAAGTAGCTCAAAAATGGTATTATTCAAGAAATTTCATTCGCTCGTGGTCATAAGACTTCGAGTTACATGAAATCGGCAAAAGCAGAAGGTACTGGTACTACAGTTATCTTCAAGCCAGATGCTGAAATCTTTGAAACTACAGTATTCAACTTTTGATACATTGAAAATTCGTTTTACAAAATTGGCATTCCTTAATAAAGGTCTTCGCATTACATTGAGCGATTTGCGCCAAGAGGAACCTCGTGTTGAAAGCTTCCACTACGAAGGTGGTTTGAGTTCTTTCATTGCCTTCTTGAAACGAAAAATAAAGGTAGTAAATCCTACTGTTATCATATCGAAAATACAAAAGACGACGTAGTAGTAGACGTAGCGTTGCAATATAACGATAGCTACAGCGAAAAACTTGTTGTCCTTCGTAAATAACATCAACACTGTTGACGGTGGTACTCACCTTTCTGGTTTCCGTGCCGCTTTGACTCGTACCCTCAATGATTATGGCCGTAAAGCTGGTTTGATCGAGGAAAATGAGTCCAACCTTTCCGGTGAAGACGTGCGTGAAGGTTTGACAGCTGTTGTATCTGTAAAAGTATTGGAACCTCAATTTGAAGGCCAAACAAAAACTAAACTTAGCAATAGCGAAGTAAAAGGTATTACAGATGTTATCGTATCTGAAGGACTTAAAGACATTCTTTCGAAGAACATCCTCAAGATGCGAAGAAAATCATTGAAAAAAAGCAACGATGGCAAGCCGTGCTCGTGAGGCAGCTCGTAAAAGCCCGCGATTTAACTCGTCGTAAAAATGCATTGGAAAGTATCTAGCCTTCCTGGTAAATTGGCAGATTGCTCTGAAAAAAGATACATCTATGACTGAAATTTATCTAGTCGAAGGTGACTCTGCGGGCGGTTCTGCAAAAACAAGGTCGCGATCGTCGTTACCAAAGCTATTTTGCCATTGCGTGGTAAAGATCGCTAACGTGAAAAAAAGCACGCCTTGATAAGATTTTTGGCTAATAACGAAATTCGCTCCATGATTACCGCATTTTGGTACTGGTATTGGGGAAGAGTTCGATATTACAAAATCCCGTTACAACAAGATTATTATCATGACAGATGCGGACGTTGACGGCGCTCATATCCGTACCTTGTTATTAACATTCTTCTACCGCTATATGAAACCATTGGTAGAGGAAGGTCATATCTACATTGCTCAACCACCGTTATACCAAATCAAGAAGGGTAAATCCACTGGTATGTATACTCTGATGCAGAGCTTACAGCTAAAGCTTGATGAAGTAGGCCGTGATGGAATCACAATTCAACGTTACAAAGGTTTAGGTGAAATGAACCCTGAGCAATTATGAAACTACAATGAACCCTGAAAAATCGTACGATTTTACAAGTTAGCTAGAAGATTCCATCGAAGCTGACAAAATCTTTACAGTTCTCATGGGCGATAAGTAGAACCTCGTCGTAAATTTATTGAAGATAACGCAAAAATACGTGCGTAATCTGGATTTATAAGAGGTGACACCATGGCTGATAATCAAAAATAATAACGTAGAGTTTTACGCTCTAATAAAGATCAACATCTAAAACGTATCCCTAAAAGCGCGTCATATGAATATGATCGCTCTTGGCGTAGCTATCGGTACTGGCTTATTCGTTGCTGGTGGTGAAGTAGTAAGTACATGCAGGGCCTGGTGGTGCGCTTGTAGCTTACGGCCTCATTGGCATCATGGTTTACTTCCTCATGACTTCTCTTGGGGAAATGGCTACGTACTCGCGATTCCAGGTTCCTTTCGGGACTTATGCAAAAACGCTATGTAGACCAGCCTTTGGTTTTGCCTTAGGTTGGAACTATTGGTTTAACTGAGGCTATCACCTTGGCTGCTGAAGTATTAGCAGGGGCGCTCATCATGAAATATTGGTTCCCTGATGTACCTGCCATCGTATGGTCTGCTCTGTTCTTGCTCATTTTATTCGGCTTGAACTATTTGTCGACTCGTTCCTTTGGGTGAAAGTGAATATGTATTCTCTAGCATCAAGGTTATTACTGTATTCGTATTCCTATTCTGTGGCTCCATGCTCATCTTTTGGCATTGGTGACATCTCCAGGATTTTACGAACTGGACAATAGGGAAGCGCCATTCTGTAGGGTGGCTGGGAATCCATCCTCGCTATCTTCATGGTAGCTGGTTTCTCCTTCAAAGGTACTGAGCTTATCGGCGTAAGCAGCTGGTGAAGCAGAAGACCCTGAAAAGAACGTGCCAAAAAGCGATTAACTCTATCTTCTGGCGTATTCTATTGTTCTATATCGGTGCTTTCACAGTTATCGGTTTCTTAATTCCATACACTGATCCAAATCTTTTGAATTCTAGTGTGAGAAACGTATCTATTTCTCCATTTCATACTCGTATTTGACCGCTTTTGGTTTTGCTTTTTGCTGCTAACTTCATCAATGCTATCATTTTAACGGCAGTGACTCAGTGCTGGTAACTCTGGTCTATATTCTTCTACGCGTATGCTTTACGCACTCCTAAAGAAGGTCAAGCACCTCAAAATCTTTGCTAAGCTTAATAGCCGTGGCGTTCCAGTGCCAGCGTTAATCTTTAACTACAGCAATCGGTTTATTTGCATTCCTTACAAAGCTTCATCGGCGAAAGGTATGCATATACTTGGATTATTAATATCTCCGGTCTTTGCGGCTTCATCACGTGAGGTTGGTATCGCAGTATCTCACTATCGTTTCCGTCGTGCCTTCATTGCACAAGGTAGAGATCTTAGTGAGATTGCCTTACAAAGCATGGTTGATTCAGTAGGGTCCAATCTTGGCGTTCATTCTTTGCGTCATCATCATCTGCTGGTCAAAACTACTCCGCTTTCATGGGCGAGACAATCGACTGGTACGGCGTATCCGTTGCATACATTGGTTTGCCAATCTTCTTCGCAGTTTACCTAGGTTAAATACATCAACAAAACTAAAGTTGTGCCGTTGAAAGTTAACTTGATCGTGACACTGATAGATAATGAGAGAATTATGATTATTACAACAACTTTGCATATTGAAAGATAAACCTGTCCAAGAGTACAAAGGTATTGTATTTGGTGAAGTAGTAGAAGGTCGTAACTTCGTTAAAGACTTTCATGTCTGGTATTCGTGACATCGTAGGTGGTCGTAGTGGCAGCTATGAAGATTCTTTTGATGAGTGCTCGCCAAGCAGCTCTCGATGAAATGTCTCAACGGGCTTCTAAAATTGGGTGCTAATGCTATTATTGGTGTATCCTTCCAATATAGCACTGTAGGTGCACAAAACAGCATGCTCATGATTACATGCAATGAGTACAGCTGTAGTAGTTTAATAGATGGTAGACTACGTTAGATATAACTGTTAATATAATCCTAAAGAAATAAAGTAGGTTGCAATGTATCTTGTGACTAAAAACAGCAGGCTTTAGTCCTGCTGTTTTTATATTACTGTTATAATTAAATCCCTAATCAATGTATAAAGCTATTAAAGCTTTTACAAAGATTAGGGATTTTTACTAGAAAATAAAGTTCCTAGTAGATATAGATCTTACAAATGTTAGGCGTATTTTGTACTATTTAATCTTGTACCAGCTTGCGTACATGACTGTTAGTACGATAAAGTGTTAGCACCGTTGCCACTAGTAGGCCGCCGCTAAAGGCGATGGCTAGTGGGCTCCAGAATACAGATCCCATGAGAGGAATCATGCCTAAAATCGCTGCGAGAGCGGTGAGCATGATTGGGCGGAAACGAAGTGTAGCGGAGTTGATAATCGCTTCACAGAGGTTTTTGTCCTTCTGCCTTGTGGATTTCGATTTGGTCTAACAAGATAATGGAGTGACGAATGATCATACCCGATAGGGCGATGATACCTAGTATGGCCATAAAAGCCTAACGGCGTTCTCGTAATATTCAGTGCTAATACGACACCGATAAGGCCTAGTGGGGCTGTGAGTAAAGCCATTATCATGAGGGCGATACGCTTCAATTGGAACATGAGGATTGTCATGATCACAAAGAGCATAATCGGCATTGGTTTTAATAATCTTTGTACTGCTGTTACGCTCTTTTCAGCAGCACCGTCTAGCTCAATGGTATAGCCTGTGCGGCAAGGAATCGCGAATGTCTTGTAAGGATTTATAAACTCTTTCGTTTTCGCATTGCCTAAGACGCCAGGTTTGACATTAGCACTTTCACACTGATGGTAGGCATCGTGTTGCGGTGCCAAATAATACCATCCTCTTGCGTCATAGTAATAGTGGTAATTTGGTTGCAGTGGTACGTAGGAACCGTTGCCTGTTTGAATGGGTAAGGACGAAGAGCACGTAAATTGCTGTTCGTTTGCCGCCTAAACAGAAGGTAACAGGAATGGTTTGATTGCCTTCATAGTATTCACCAGATTTTGTACCAGATAATAAACTTTGCAAGTGTAAGGATGCAACGCAGACTATCGATGCCGGTAGGCGGTACTGTAGAATCGTATGAACGTTATCTGAGTTCCGTATCTGGCCAGTCAAA